>Ga0210406_10000197_pt1 | contig 92122 bp, 81 predicted proteins | sample IncBWC30MmetaG_FD_155454 | JGI IMG/M metagenome (GOLD analysis project Ga0210406, IMG submission 155454) | Forest soil microbial communities from Barre Woods Harvard Forest LTER site, Petersham, Massachusetts, United States - Inc-BW-C-30-M | ecosystem: Environmental > Terrestrial > Soil >... | reverse complement strand
AGCGATAGGCCTCCTCGGCTGAGCATTCGGAGCGCGAGGTCGGATTGGAGTAGGGAAAGATGATCGGCCGTCGATTGAGCTCGGCCATGGTTTCGATCACCTCACGGTTGAACAGCTTCGGGACCGCACTGACGCCGATGATTCCGGTAGGCTTGAGCGCCTTCACCGCCTCGACGAACGTCGAGATCGGTGCGCGGTCCTGCGCAAACGGCTTCTGAAATTCCGCGAGATCCTTACGAGATGTGACGAGCAGGCCATTGATATCGAAGAGGGCGTTGCGACGCCGCGCTTCGTGTATATCCATGCCAGCCCCGGCCATGGCTTGGCTGATCAGCTCTGCAATCCCGGTCCCCGCCGAGCCGGCACCGAGAAACAGGAACCGCTGATCGGTGATCTTCTGTCTTGTGATGCCCAACGAGGCGAGGATCCCGGCGAGGGCGACTCCCGCGGTGCCCTGGATGTCGTCATTGAATGTGCAGATCTCGTTCCGGTAGCGCTCGAGAATCGGCACGGCGTTGATGTTCGCGAAGTCCTCCCACTGGATGCAGCATTTCGGATAGAGCTGTTGCACCGCGGTCACGAACTCGTCGACGAATTCCATATATTCTTCGCCTCGGACGCGGTCCTGCCTGAGGCCGAAGTAGAGCGGGTCGTCGAGCAGAGCTTGGTTGTTCGTGCCGACATCGAGAACGACCGGCAGGCAGTATTGCGGCGGCACGCCGGCACAAGCCGTGCACAGAGCGAGCTTCCCAATCGGGATGCCCATGCCCCCTGCCCCGAGGTCGCCCAAGCCGAGGATGCGCTCGCCGTCGGTCACCACGATAAAGCGCAGGTCCTTTTCGGGCCAGTGCTGGAGAATGTCGCGCACCCGGCCATGCGCGGTGATCGGCAGATAGATGCCCCGCGCCGAGCGGAAGATGTGAGCGAATTTCTGACATGCCTCACCGACCGTCGGCGTGTAGACCAATGGCATGTAGGTGGCCGGATCCGACATAAGGACTGCGTAGAATAGCGTTTCGTTGCGGGCCTGCAGGTCCGACAACACGAGGTATTTCTGCAGATCGTTCTCGAGATTGGCGATCTCGGCGTGCCGGCGCGCCAATTGCAGTTCGATGGTGGTGACGGCGGGTGGCAGCAGGCCTTCGAGACCGTATGCGCGACGCTCGGTCTCAGTGAATGCCGTTCCCTTGTTCAGACGCGGGTTATGAAGAAGTGCATAGCCTGTAGGGTGTGCCGTGGTTGCTCCGGTCATGATCAATCTCCGATGGATGCGTGTTTACGATACGGCCTGGGACCTCACCCGCGCTCGGCCATCATTCGCTTGGTGTTGGAAATCGCGCGCGCCGGGTTGAGCCCTTTCGGGCAGGTCCTGGTGCAGTTCATGATGGTGTGGCAGCGATAGAGCCGGAACGGATCCTCGAGCCGGTCGAGGCGCTCGCCGGTGCGCTGATCGCGGCTGTCGGCGAGCCAACGATAGGATTGCAGCAGGATCGACGGGCCGAGATAGCGGTCCTGGTTCCACCAGTAGCTCGGGCATGAGGTCGAGCAGCAGAAGCAGAGGATGCACTCCCACAACCCGTCGAGCTGGGCGCGCTCCTCTGGCGACTGGTGCCGCTCGCGATCCGGCGGCGGCTGATCGGTTTGCAGCCAGGGCTCGATCAGCTCGTACTGCGCATACAATCCCGTGAGGTCGGGGACGAGGTCCTTCAGCACCTGCAGGTGCGGCAGCGGCGTGATCCGGCTCGTCCCTTTTTTGAGGCTGTCCATTGCGGTCAGACAGGCCAATGTGTTGACCCCGTCGATATTCATCGCGCAGGAGCCGCACACGCCTTCGCGGCAAGACCGCCGGAACGACAGTGTCGGGTCGATCTGGTCGTTGATCTTGACCAAGGCATCGAGGACCATCGGCCCGCAGTGATCGCGATCGATGTCGAACGTGTCCATCGCCGGATTGGCGTTCTTCGCTGGGTCCCAGCGATAGATCCGGAAGCTCTTGACACGCTCGGCCGGTTGCGGGAGCGCCCAGTGCTTGCCTTCGCCGACCTTCGAATTCGCGGGGAGGGTAAATTCGGGCATTGAAAGTTATCTCCTTGGATCACAGTGCGTCGGCGCCCGCTCACCCCCACCCAACCCTCCCCCATCGAGGGGGAGGGAGGCATTGGGCGGCGTTCCCGAGCCCTCCCCCTCGATGGGGGAAGGTTGGGTGGGGGTGAAAGAAAAAGCGCGTGCGCGACAGTCAATGGACGTACCGGGTGAGGCTCGGCTAATGGGTGCGCTCGGCGGGCGGAAAGCTCTGCACCTCGTTGGAGAGCGCGTTGAGATGCACCGGGCGGTAGGCGAAGGTGACTTTCCAGTCCTCGTCCTTCCACGCGCAGGTGTGCTTCAACCAGTTCACGTCATCACGTTTCGGAAAATCCTCGCGCGCCTGCGCCCCGCGCGATTCGGTACGCGCAGCGGCGGAGTGGGCAATCACCACCGCCTGATCAGCGAGGTTGGCGAGCTCCAGGGCCGAGACGAGCGCCACATTCCACTGTAGCGCGTCATCGTCGACGGTCACGCGCTCGAGCGGGTCGCGCAGGGCCGCCAGCTTGTCCAGCCCCTCCTTCAAGATGTCGCCCCGGCGGAACACGCCGAAGCTCGACTGCATCGCCTCCTGCATCTGCGGGCGGACCTCGCCGGGCTTGTTGCCGCCCTTGCTGTGACGGATCGTGTCGAAGCGCTGCATTGCGCGCTCTTCCGAGTGGCCGTTCGCCTCGCGCACGTGTGATCCGGGCTTGACGATCTCGGCCGCGCGCAGCGCCGCGGCGCGCCCGAATACGATCAGGTCAAGCAGGCTGTTCGTGCCGAGGCGATTCGCGCCATGAACCGAGACGCACGCCGCCTCGCCGATCGCCATCAGGCCCGGCACTACCGCATCGGGGTTGTCCTTGGTCGGACAGACGACCTCCGCCCTGATCGTGGTCGGGATGCCGCCCATCACGTAATGGACGGTCGGGATCACCGGGATCGGCTCCTTGTGCGCGTCGACGCCGGCGAAAATGCGCGCCGTCTCGACGATGCCCGGCAGGCGCGCGGTGAGGACATCCGCCGGCAGCTGCTCCAGATGCAGGTAGATGTGGTCCTTCTTCTCGCCGACCCCGCGCCCCTCGCGGATCTCGATCGCCTCAGCTCGGCTGACCACGTCGCGGGAGGACAGGTCCTTTTCGCGGGGCGCATATTTGGGCATGAAGCGCTCGCCGTCGCTGTTGGTCAGATAGCCGCCCTCGCCGCGGGCGCCCTCCGTAATCAAAACGCCCGCGCCATAGACCCCGGTCGGGTGGAATTGGATGAACTCCATGTCCTGCAATGGCAGCCCGGCGCGTAATACCATCGCATTGCCGTCTCCGGTGCAGGTGTGCGCCGAGGTGCAGGATTGATAGACCCGGCCGCAGCCGCCGGTCGCAATGACCGTCATATTGGCGCGGAAGCGGTGGATCGACCCGTCCTCGAGACACCAGGCGAGCAGGCCGCGGCACGCGCCGTCATCGTCCATCAAGAGGTCGATCGCAAAATATTCGACAAAGAACCGTGCCTGGTGCTTCAAGCACTGCTGGTACAGCGTGTGCAAGATCGCGTGGCCGGTGCGGTCCGCGGCAGCACAGGCACGATAGGCCATGTCACCCTTGGCATATTCGGTCGTATGGCCGCCAAAGCGGCGCTGATAGATCGTGCCGGCCTCGGTACGGCTGAACGGCACGCCGAAATGCTCGAGCTCGATGACCGCAGGGACCGCCTCGCGGCACAGGTATTCGATCGCGTCCTGATCGCCGAGCCAGTCGGAACCCCTGACCGTATCGAACATGTGCCAGCGCCAGTCGTCCTTTTCCATGTTGCCGAGGGCGGCACTGATGCCGCCCTGCGCGGCGACCGTATGACTGCGCGTCGGGAACACCTTGGTGACGCAGGCGGTATTGAGCCCGGCTGCGACCATGCCCAATGTCGCCCGCAATCCGGCGCCGCCGGCGCCGAGCACGACGACGTCGAAGGAATGGTCGATGATGTCGTAGCTGTTGGGCATTGTTCGCCTCCCTATTGCTCAGATCTGGGCTTAGTCGATACGCGCTGAGTGTTTTCTGCAGGGGAAGGTTTCGGTTATTGCGGCAGCCAGCACAATCGCGGCATTGCTGCCAAGAATTTCGGGGTTTTTTTCGGCGAAGCGAACATAAACAGCGCGTAATTGTTCGAACGTCAGTGGTTCAGAGCACGGCGCGAACGCATCGGCTGCCGATATTAGATCCTTCCGATCTATGCCGTGTCCGATTTCTCGCATTGCTAATAGCGTATCATCGTACGCGTGCAGATAGGCTAAGCATCTGGGTTTGATGCTTTTACAATTCGTATAAAGCTCTCTTCCGCTAACAGCGTCGGCTAAGGTTGAGGGCGCCAGCGCGCATAGAGCCAGTACGGTAACGGTAGCGAGTAGCAAGGTTCTCACGGCTATCACTCCCTGGGGTTAGGAGTTGGGCTTGCAGATGAATCAGTTGATTTGGTCATGTCTCTAAGCACTAGCGACCGAGAAAGAGTTTGAGCACGGCGAGCACGCTGGCGCAGGCTAGCAGTATTGCGGCGCCGCGCACGAGCAGCTCGGCGGCAACGAGGCGGGCGCGAGTGTGCACGTAATCGACCAGGACCGAGCGCATGCCCACTACCGCATGCGCCAGCAACGCCAGCACAAAAAGGATGGTCAAGAGCGCCGGCACCGGCGAGGCGAGCCATTCGGCCGCGGTCGCTTGGTCCGACGTGGCGAGCCGCAGCATCGAGGCGACGAAATAGAGCCCGAGCGGAATGAGGGCGAGTGCGGTCCTGCGCTGCAGCCGCCACTCCTGCAGCCCATCCCGAGCGCTGCCGAGATGGCGCACGCGCCGCAGCACGTTTTCATCGCGCAGCGCCGTCGCATTCGACAAGGAGCGCGTGTTTGCCATCGCCACCTCCTTAGGCCAGCAATACGTAGAGCCAGGCGAGCACGGTCAGCACGACGGTCGCGGCGAGCACCGCGTAGCCGCTGCGATAGGCGTCCCGGATCTCGAAGCCGTAGCCCGCATCCCAAACCAGGTGCCGGATGCCGCTGCACAGGTGATAGAAAAATGCGAGCGACCAGCCGAACAACAGCACCACCCCGATCGGCGAGGCGATAAAGGCGTGGGTCGCCTCGAACACCTCCCCGCCGGCGGCCACCGCGATCAGCCACCAGGCCAGCAGAATCGAACCTACGACCAATGCAATCCCGGTCAACCGGTGCAGGATCGACAGCACTGAAGTGATCTGAAAACGGTACCACGTCGGGAACATGAATGGCGACAATGGGCGTTCCATGGCGAGGCTTCCTCTTCTGTTTTGCCTCAACTTGCACCGTCAAGGCTCAATCATCCTCAAATTCTGTAGGTTGAGGCGTCCGCTTGAGGGGCGGGCCGGTCGATGGAGTCCGGATCAGATATTCTCCACCTTCAAGATGGCCGCAGTATCTGCGCGGGTCTTGCGGCAGGCGTCTGCATCCTGGGCGAGATCGATCCCGTATGTCGGAATAATCTCCTTTAGCTTGGGGAGCCAGCCGCTTTCGGTGAGCTCGCTCGCAAAGCACTTTTCGAGCACGCCGACAGCGATGAAGGCTGCGGTGGATGCGCCCGGCGAGGCGCCGAGCAGGGCGACAAGGGATTTGTCCTCGGCTGCGACCAGTTCGGTGCCGAACTCCAACACACCGCCCCTCTGTTCGTCGGGCTTGATGATCTGGACGCGCTGCCCTGCGACCGCTTCGCGCCAGTCTTTTCGAGCGGCCTTGGGAAAGAATTGGCGAAGGGTCGCGAACTGGTGTGCCGAGCTTTGGAAGACCTGACCAATCAGATATTCAGTCAGCGCGATGTTGTCTCGCGCCACTGCCAGCAGCGGCAGGATGTTGCCGGGCGTCACTGACTCGAAGAGGTCGGTCAGCGAACCATGCTTCAGGAACCTGCTGGAGAAGCCGGCATAGGGTCCGAACAGCAACGACTTCTTGCCTTCGATGATGCGGGTGTCGAGGTGCGGCACCGACATCGGCGGCGATCCCTGGGCGGCCTTGCCGTAGACCTTGGCATGATGGCGGTCGCTTACTGCGCTCTCGTCGCACCGCAGCCAGATTCCGCTGACCGGGAAGCCGCCATACCCGTGGCCTTCGGGGATGCGCGACTTCTGGAGCAGCTCGATGGCACCCCCGCCGGCGCCGATGAAGACGAATTTGGACGACAATACGTGGCGCTCCAGCGTGTCGTCGTCCTCGATATCCAGCCGCCAAGCACCGTTGTCCCCACGGTCCAGATCCACGACGCGCTGCTTGTAAAGCACTGAAACGCCGGGCTGGGCGGAAAGGTGATTGACTAGCAAGTGAGTCAGCGCGCCGTAATCGACATCGGTACCGGTGATGATGCGAGTTGCCGCGAACGGCTCCTCGTTCCCGCGGCCGTCCATGATCAGCGGAGCCCATTCGGTGATCTTGGTTCGATCCTCGCTATATTCCATTCCGTAGTAGCAGTGGCTCGCGGACATCTCCTCGAAGCGCTTGCGCAAGAAGGCGACATTGTCCTTCCCCCACACGAAGCTCATGTGCGGGACGGGATGAATGAAAGCGCGCGGGTCCGCGATAGCGCCTTTGCGGATCAGGTAGGACCATAGTTGGCGCGACAGATCGAACTCTGTGTTGACCTTGAGCGCTTCGGAGATGTCGACGCTCCCGTCTGTCCGCTGAGGCGTGTAGTTCAGCTCGCAATTGGCCGCGTGGCCGGTGCCCGCGTTGTTCCAGGCCTGCGAGCTCTCCAGCCCGCAATCCTCGAGCGTCTCGAATATGGTAATCCTGAGCGAGGGCTCGAGCTCCTTGAGCACGGTGCCGAGGGTGGCGCTCATGATGCCCGCGCCGATCAGCACGACATCGAGTGCGCCAGGATTTTGGGTCTGAATCATGAAGGGCCCCTATTGGTCAGCTTGGCGACGAACTGGGCGAGTTGGCGACGAACGGAACCTTTACGCCCGAGGCAAGGATCACATAGGCTCGGCGCCAGGGATCCTCGTCGACAAGCTTCCAGCTGTGTCCGGTTCCTGCGGTGTCCTCTGCAAGGAGGATGTCGCCCGGGTGCAGCATGAAGTGCTCGCCGGTGCGCGTCTGGAAGTCGAGCGTGCCGCTGAGTGTGATGACGAATTGGCGGGCCGGCGCGTCGTGCCATTCGAAGGCGCCACCGGCTCTAGTCTCGCGGAACGAGATGCTGACGACATCGACGGTGCCGCTGAGTATGTCACCGCGCTCGCCCTTGGAAAGGTCAACGATACCTTCCTCGAAATACGAGTTGTCGTCCTCTCCAGTCCAAAGCCGGATACAGCGTATCATTGAGACGCTCCTTGTTCTGGTCCGTGAAACGCCGCCACGAGGCTGCGGGAACCTGAAGCCACGTCAGGCTCCGCGGACCCTTCTCCGATCATCTCCGTTGGAACGATCACCTTGTCATCCTCCTCCTCGTTGACTTTTCCCGACCTCAGCGCGGCCTCTCGGAGGGTCGAACCCTCCGAGGCGGCCTGCTTGGCGGTACGGTAACGGCGTGTGTTCTGCGCTTTCGTCAGCACAGGGCGCGCCCGACGATCGTTCTCAACTCGTTGGGGAACCGGACACTTGTCGTGCGGCATATCTTGGCGCGGAATGTCGAAATCGACTGCCGCGGCCCCCACGGTCGTTGCTCCTTGTTTCAGTAGTGCTCGGTGGTTGGCCGGACCTTGCCCCTGAAGACGGTAGAGTTGATCGCGGTGTAGTGCAGCATCATGAGAAGACGAGCAATCGGGCACTATTCAGCAGCTTTCATATGCGCCAGATAGTCGATGATCGCCGCCACGTCTTCCTCGGACACGGGAGCCTTGTAATTTTGGATCATCTTGGTGACCATCGCCTGCCATGCCGATTTCGTTAGCACCGGCTGGTTCAACACCATGCCTGCGGAGTGACAGGCCAGGCAGTTATTATTGATTGCATCGGCTCCTGGGCCGGGAAACATCCTCACGCTGTCCGGGAGATCGATGCTGACCGAATGCAACGTCACGCCGCCGCCCGCGACAATCGACGGAGCGGGCGCGGCCTGGCGGGGCTCGGCAGCTGGAGCCGCCGCAGCCAGCGCCATCCCCGGAGCGCGCTCGTCGGGTGTCCCGATCGAGAAAAGAATCACGCCGGCAACGAACACGGCGCCGTAGGCAATCGCGTTGATTGATATAGCCATAAGCGGGCTCTCGTCATCAATGGGATTCGGCGACGGCGAGCCGGACGCTCTCGATCGCGTTGCGCATGAAGCCGCCGCCATTCCAATTGGGTCCGGCCCGCTGGACCGCCCCCTTGGTATTGGTGCAGCGCACCTGCAGAGTCAGTGTCCCGGATTCTGGCGCCGTTACCTGCGTACTCCATTGGCGAAAGCTGTACGTGCCCTCGTCGCGGCCTAAGGCGGTCTTCTGCCAGTTGTGTCCACCGTCGACCGACAGTTCCACCTGCGACACGCCGCAATCACCACCGAAGGCAATCCCCCTGACCGGCACAGCCGCTCCGGACTTGACGGTCGTCTCATCGGTGAGGTTGGTGAAGAACGAGCGCGGTACCATGCGGTTGATAGGCACGGTCTTGAAACCGGTTTCGCCCGGCTTCACGCTCGCATGTGGCGTGTCGGGAATGCGATAGGCGGTCGCCATCCAATAGTTCTCGTCCGGCGCATTGAGCACCTCGACGTCATTCAGCATCTTGAGCCAGTAGGTCGAATACCATCCAGGTACAATCAGGCGCAGCGGGAAGCCGTTAAGCAGCGGCAACTGCTCCCCGTTCATCTGATAGGCCAACATCACCTCGCCGTCGCGCGCATGGTCCACGTCGAGCGATTTCATAAAGTCGGGTGCTCCGTCCACAACCGGCTCGTCCAGACCGTTGAAACGAACCGCAACGGCCCCGGCCTTGACGCCCGCGCGATCCAGCAAGTCACGCAAGCGGACGCCGGTCCAGCGCGCGTTTCCCATTGCCCCGTTCGCCCATTGCCCGCCTGACACGCGCGGCTGGAACAGGCCACGGGAATTGCCCGAACACTGATTAACCGCCGCTAGCTCGACCCGTGGCATTGCCAGCACGTCCGACATCGAAAGCGAGAGCGCCTGGTTGACGTGACCGCGAACGGCAATATTGAACGCGGCCACATCGACCTCGGTCGGAATGACCGCCCAGTGCCAGCGCACAAAGAACTCGTTGTTCGGCGTAAAGACGCCCTTGTCGAAAACCTCGAACGGCGTTTCGAGCAACGGTGGACGCGACCGCTGCAGAATCATCGCGGTCTTTTGAGGAAAGGCCGTCGTGATCGGCCGCTCACTGGGCCCGCCGGGCAAACCAAGGTCAACCGTCGTTTGCGCCCAGGCCGCCGGTGCGGTTGCGAGTGCCAGGCCCGCCATGCCGGCCTGGCCAAGCAAGAACCGCCTGGTGAGCGGACGGCCAATATAGCCGGCCTCCATCGCCTCCTCCTCTGTTTTAATAATGCCCGGCTGTTGGTTTGACCTTGCCCCGGAAGACGGTGTAGCTGATGACCGTGTAGATCAGCATCAGCGGGAAGACGATGATGCCGGCGCCCCAGAACATGAAGGCGAGGCTAGAATAGGGTGCGGCCGCTTCCTCGATCGTGATCGAGAACGGGATCATGTAGGGCCAGAACGAGATCGCCAGAGTGCCAAACGCTGCCGCAAAAATCAGCGCGACCATGTAGAATGGCACTCCATCCCGGCGACGCCGAACGCTCGCGGCCGCCACGAGCGCCGCGATAATACCGATTACGGGGAAGACGAGCAGATACGGCCGCTCGAGCCAGGCGTGCATGACCCGAAGGTTTTCGGCCAGGGCATAAGCAAAGACGACGACCAGGAAGGCGAGCAGTCCAACCGACAGATAGGGGATCAGGCGATAGGCCGCGTCCCGGAGATCGGCTTCAGACTTCTTAACGAGCCAACAGGCGCCGAGGAGGGCGTAACCGAGAGACAGGCCGACACCGCACAGTATCGCAAAGGGACTGAACCAGCCGAATTCGCCACCGGTATAATTGCCGTTGGAGATCGGGAGCCCCTCCACGAGGGCGCCTACGGTCAAGCCTTGCATGAACGCAGCGACGAAAGACCCTCCGGCAAAGCCGGCATCCCAGACCCATCGCATCCGCTCGGTCTTGTAGCGGTATTCGAACGCCACGCCGCGCAGGATCAGACCCGCCAGCATTAGCAGAAGCGGCAGGTAGAACGCCGAGAAAAGCGTCGCATAGACGACCGGAAAGGCCCCCCAGAGAACCACCCCGGCGACGACCAGCCAGGTCTCGTTGCCGTCCCAGATCGGTGCAACCGCGCTCATCATCGCGCGCCGTCTCGTCTCGTCGCGCGTCAGGCCGAAGAGAATACCGATGCCGAGGTCGAACCCGTCGAGCAGCACGTAGAGGAGTATGCTGACGGCGAGTATGGCCACCCAGAACATGACCACGGCTATTCTCCTGCGGCGACGTGGTTCGCGCCCGGCATCGGGTGCTCATCGACGACCGACATCGGGCGGTTGGGGATTGCGGCGGCAGGGGGCTGAACCAGGCGCCCCCCAGGTCCAGCGCGCAACAGCCGGTAGATGTAAAAGGTTCCAAACACGAAAATGAAGCTATAGACGACGCAATAGACGATCAGTGAGATCGCTACCGTACCTGCCGTCAGGAACGGCGTCATTGCGTCGGCGGTCCTCAAAACGCCGTAGACCACCCAGGGCTGACGCCCGACCTCGGCCGTGTACCACCCGGTCAATATTGCGATGAAGGGTAGCGGAAAGCTGAGGAACGTCAGCCAAAGTAGCAGCCGGTTTTGCTCGATCCGCTCCTTGTGGACCAAATAGGATCCGCCCCAGGCGACCAGCAGCATGACGAGCCAGCACCCGACCATGATCCTGAACGTGAAGAACGGAATTATAACCGGTGGCCGGTCCTGTGGCGGGAAGTCGGTGAGCCCGACCTCCTTGGAGGTAAAGCTCATGCTCCCGATCAGACTGCCCAGAACGGGGATCGAGATCGCATAGTGGTTGGTCTCCGCCTCTGGATCGGGGATCGCAAACAAAACCTCGGCTGCCGGTTGCTCATCGTGCCAGCGCCCCTCGATGGCCGCGAATTTGACCGGCTGATAGTTGTGGACGTAATCGCCGTTGAGGTGTCCGAAAAAGCCCTGGACGAGCAGCAGCACGGCCGCGAGGTACAACCCCATGCGAAGCATGATGTGCGCCTCGGCGGCAAATATCCCGCGCAGCAAGTACCAGGCACCGGTGGCGGCGACGCAAAACGCGCCGGTGAGGAATGAAGCCAGCAGCATATGAGGGAACCGCACCCAGAGCACCGGACTGAAGAGGATCTTGGACCAGTCGTCCGGAACGTAGGCGCCCTTTTCCATCACATAACCGACCGGCACCTGCATCCAGCTGTTATTGGCCATGATCCAGAAGGCCGAGAACGTGGTTCCCAACGCCACCATTGCCGTCGAAAACAGGTAGAACCATGGCGGGACGCGAGAGCGGCCAAACAGCAGGATGCCGAAAAAGCTCGCCTCGAGGAAAAAGGCGACGAAGGTCTCGTAAAGGAGAAGCGGCCCCTGGATGGGTCCGGCCATCCGAGCGTGCACGCTCCAGTTCGTGCCAAACTGGAAACCCATGACGATCCCGGAGACGACACCGAGCCCGAATGCGACGCCGAAGACCTTGAGCCAGAACTCGAAGACCAGACGGTAGGCCGGACGCCCGGTCCACAGATGCAGCGCCTCGAGCACGGTCAGCCACGCCGCCAACCCGATCGAGAAGGACGGGAAGATGATGTGGAAGGAGATCGTGAATGCGAACTGGAGCCGCGACAGGAGGAGCGCCGTGAGGTCCATCGGTATTTCCTCACCAGTATCGTGCGATGCGCTCGGGGTGGGTGAACACCTCGAAGCCGTCATCGCGTGCGATGCCGATGAGCGTGAGGCCCGTTGCCTCGGCAATGCGGACGGCTAAAGCCGTCGGCGCAGACACCCCCACAATGATGGCCGCCCCCATCATCGCGGCCTTTTGCACGAGCTCGATCGAGATCCGGCTCGACAGTACGATGACGCCCTCGGCTGCCGACCAGCTTTTGCGAAGCAATGCGCCCGCCAATTTGTCGAGCGCATTGTGCCGCCCTACGTCTTCGCGCAGAACCAGGCCCTGACCCGGCCGCCAAAACGCCGCGGCGTGAACCGCTCGCGTCTGCATGTTCAACTGCTGTCTCGCCGGCAGCGCCGCCACTGCCGCTGCGATATCCTGCCGGTTCACCTGCAAGTCATAACCCGCCATCGGTATTGTGCGATTGGCTTCGGCCAAACTCTCCAACCCGCACATGCCGCATCCGGCCGGTCCGACAAAGCGGCGGCGCCTTGCGGCGAACGCATCGGACCGGTCGCCGGTCAGCCACATTCGCAGCACAATGCCATCAGCAACACCGACGACCGCCAGTTCCGCTATTTCGGCCGCTGCGGTGATAATTCCTTCGGTGTAAGTGAAACCGAGCGCAAAATCCTCGAGATCGTCGGGTGTCGCCATCAAGACTGCGTGCGTTGCACCGTCATAGCTGAACGCGACCGGGACCTCCTCGGCCAAGGTGCGTTCCCCCAATAGCGTGGAGCCATTGCGCCATGCTTGCCTTGGGACGCATCGCGCCGGCGCCGGCACGACATGCGAGGCATTCGACGCAAACATTGTCATTCACCGGAACTGAGCTGCGGCGGCTGAGGGCGAACCAAGACCGGGATCGACTTTGCCGCCGGTGTGCCGCTCTTCAGATCATGATAGGCGAGCGGCAGCAGCGGATTGGTCTCCGGATAATAGGCGCCGATCGAGCCTACTGGGATACTGTGAGGTTTCGCCCAGAAGCCACCCACGATTCGCCGTTTTCCATCCTCGGCAAGCGATTCGATCTCGACCATCTCACCCTCCACAATGCCTCGTTCCCGCATGTCGGCTTCATTCATGAACACCACCATGCGGCCCCCGAACACGCCTCGATAGCGGTCGTCGAGACTGTAGATCGTCGTATTGTACTGGTCGTGGCTTCGCAGCGTCGCAAGCCGAAGCATAGCGGGGTCGGAGACCGGGGAGTCTTCGTCGACCCCGGGAAAGAGCAGAAAATTGGCGCGGCCCGTCGCGGTGTTCCAAACCCGCTGGCGCGGCGGAATGGTGAGGTGAAAGCCGCCCGGCTGACGGATGCGATTGTTGAAATCGGCGAACAGATCCGGGAAGACCGCTTCGATCTTGTCGCGGATCCGATTGTAGTCTGCGGCATAGAACTCCCAGTCGATGCCGCAATCGGGCAAGATGGCTTTTGCCATGCCGCAGACGATGGCGACCTCCGACTTCAGATGCTCGCTCGGCGGTGAAACCAGACCGGATGAGGCGTGCACCATCGACATGCTGTCTTCGACGGTGATCGACTGCCGCCCGCCGGCCTGCATGTCGATATCGCTGCGCGCCAGAGCGGGGAGGATCAGCGCCTGTTCGCCATGCACCAGATGGCCGCGGTTGAGCTTGGTGCTGACGGCGACGGTCAGCCGCAAGCGGCGCATCGCGGCCTCGGCCACGGTCCAGTCCGGCACGGCCCTGACAAAATTGCCGCCGAGCCCGATAAACACCTTGGCGCGCCCGTCAACCATCGCCTGAACAGCGTTGACGACATTGTGCCCATGAGCACGCGGCGGCTCGAAGCCGAAGACTCTCTTGAGCTGATCGAGGAATGCCGGTTTCGGCTTCTCGTCGATACCCATCGTGCGGTCGCCTTGCACGTTGGAATGGCCGCGTACCGGGCAGATCCCCGCTCCGGGCTTGCCGAAATTACCGCGCAGCAGCAACAGATTCACTGTCTGCTGCACGTTTGCGGTGCCGAGCCGATGTTGGGTGATCCCCATGCCGTAGACGACGATGACGGCGTGTGCTCGCATATAGACGGCTGCCACACGCTCGAGCTGGTCGCGCGGCAGACCGCAGACGCGCAATATGTCTTCCCATCTTGTCTGGCGGAGATCGTTCGCGAACACCTCGAAGCCGTGCGTGTGGTTCGCGATAAAATCGAGATCTAGGACTGGCGCAGCGCCGCTGCGGACCGCCTCGTCATGCGCCTCCAGCACCACCTTCATGACCCCCTTGAGGGCCGCAACATCGCCGCCGATGCGGACCTGGCAATACTCGCTGGCGATCCTCGTCTCGCCGAACGTCGCCATCTCAACCGGATCCTGGGGTGCCGCAAAGCGCTCGAGTGCGCGCTCGCGCAACGGGTTGAACACGACGATCGGCACATTGCGGCGCGACGCCCGGTGCAACTCGGTCAGCATCCGCGGGCTGTTGGTGCCCGGGTTCTGGCCGAGGATGAAGATCGCCTCCGCATCGGCGAAGTCGTCGAGCAGCACGGTCCCTTTGCCGATGCCGATGCTTTCGGGCAGGCCGACGCTGGTCGGCTCGTGGCACATATTCGAGCAATCCGGAAAATTGTTCGTGCCGAAGCGCCGCGCGAAGAGCTGGTACATGAACGCCGCCTCGTTCGCGGTGCGTCCCGAGGTGTAGAACTCGGCCTTGTTGGGATCCTCGAGAGCGTTGAGCTCGCGGCCGATCATTGCGAACGCCTCGGCCCAATCGACCGGCACATAATGGTCGGTCGCGGGATCGTAGCGCATCGGCTCGGTCAGACGCCCCTGCTCCTCCAGCCAGTAGTCACTTTCTTGCTCGAGCTGATGGACAGTGTGGGCCGCGAAGAATTCGCGCGTCACGCGGCGTTTGGTCAGCTCCCAGGTGACGGCCTTGGCGCCGTTTTCGCAAAACTCGAAGGAGCTGGTATGTCGCGGATCGGGCCATGCGCAGCCGGGGCAGTCGAAGCCGTCCGGCTGGTTCATCGACAGCAATGCCCTGGAGCCTTTGATCTCGACGCTTTGCTCGCGCAGCGCTCCTGCAGTGGCGCGCAACGCACCCCAGCCGCCGGCGGGCGGATTGTAAGGTGCGAACACAGGCTTTTCGGCCAACTCAGTCATGATCACTCCCTAGGCAGTGGCCGGCAACAAACCGATGACTCCCGCCGCCGAGCGTTACTTCGAGATTGCTTCGTCGCTCCGCTTCTCGCAATGACAGTCGTTTTGATGGGTCATTGCGAGCGGAGCGAAGCAATCTCAGTCGTCGCGCGCCCGGTACCAAATGTCATGTTCTTGCCACCAGATCGGGATCAGGCAAACCGCTGGAATGTGCGCCCGCGGTGTTAGATTTGATCTCCACCAACCCGCCGTACCCAGTTAAACTTGGTCAATCCCGGTTAATTCTGTTGAGCTATCCCGCTGCGGCAAAGCCGGGTAGCGGAACGCCTGCAATTTGCAGGACCAACAGCAGATTGAGCGCGAGAACGATGGCGGCCGCCGCCGTCGCTGCAGCCATCGTGAGACGCCCGTTCGCGTAGGAACCCATGACATCGCGGCGTCGCGTCAGGATCAGCAGAGCGATCATCGGGACGGGGAGGATCAGGCTGAGCGCGACCTGGCTGAGGATGAGCGCCTGGGTGGCGTCGAACCCGACGGCGACGACTGCAAAAGAGGGCACCATCGTGACGAGCCGGCGAAGCCAGAGCGGGATGCGGAACCCGACAAAGCCCTGCATGATGACCTGCCCGGCCATCGTGCCGACCGCCGAGCTCGACAGCCCGGAAGCGAGCAATGATACCAGGAACACCCCCGCGGCGCCGGAGCCGAGGATCGGTATCAAGGTGCGGTAGGCGGTGCCGATCTCTGCCACATCATCGTGCACGCCGTCGTGGAAGACGGACGCGGCCATTGCCACCATCGCCATGTTGACGAGACCGGCAAGACCGAGCGCCAGCACGACCTCACGGTTCGAGAACTGGAGCAGCCGCCTTCGCTCTCCATTGGTTCGAGCGACGACACGATCCTGAGTGAGGCCGGAATGAAGATAGATCGCGTGCGGCATGACAGTAGCGCCGACGATGCCGACAGCGAGCAGGACCGCCTCGCCGTCATCGAGGCGCGGCACGACCGAATGAAATATGACCGCCGACCAATCGGGCGGCGCGATCAGCAGCTCGACGAGGTAGCTCGCGCCGATCACGCCTACGAGGCCGCCGATCAACAGCTCGATCGGGCGGAAGCCGCCGCGTTGCAGGGTCAGGACCGCATAGGTGGTGATGCCGGTGATCACCATGCCGGCGAGCAGCGGCATGCCAAACAGCAAGGAAAGGCCGATGGCGCCGCCAAGGAACTCGGCGAGATCGGTGGCCATCGCGCCGATCTCGCTGACGACCCACATTCCCCAGACCAATGGTCGCGGAAACTGCTCGCGGCACAGTTCGGCGAGGTTCCGGCCGGTGACAATGCCGAGCTTTGCCGACAGCGCCTGGAACAGCATCGCGATGACATTGGCGACGACGACGACCCAGAGCAGGTTGTAATTGAATTTGGCGCCGGCCTGGATATTGGTCGCGAAGTTGCCGGGGTCCATGTAGGCGACCGAGGCGATCACGGCGGGACCGGCAAACGGCAGCAGCGAGCGCAGCCCCCGCCGCCGACCGGCCAATACCTCGCTCCCGGCGAGGATGGCACGGTCGGTCAACGTCGCTTGGCTGAGTGAATCGGTCATTCAGGACCCCAACGGTGGGCGCGCCAAGCCCGCACCGCGGTCAGCCCGCAAACGCGGCCAGGGTTTCCGGCTTATCCTTGGGGAACTTCGCGATCGTCGCCGGATCCAGGTTGAAGGTTGCCGCGACCATCGCAGGCGGCGTGTGCGTCAGCCAGTCGGACAGGGAGACGTCGACGAAATAGGGGCTCCGGAACACCTCGAGGAACTGCAAGTCGGTGTTGCCGATGTTCCTGACGTAGTGACCGTTGTTGCGCAGGACGTAGCCGATGTCTCCCGGGTTGAAGTTCGTGGTCTGAAATCTCGGGCCGGCAGTGAACACCCCCACCTGCGCCTTGCCTTTGATGTAGTACTGCCATTCATCGGCATTGGGGTGCCAATGCAGCTCGCGCAGCCCGCCGGGACGCAGCGTCACGAGCCCCGCGGCAATGTCTTGGTTGGCGAGGAAGGTCCTGCTGTCGGCGATCTGCACTGTCCCGCCTGCGTTCTCCCGCAAGAACGGTTGGCCCTTTAGCGAAAAATTGAACGGGTTTTTCGGGGGGCCTTCGCGGCCCACTATGGCTGCCTGGTCGGCAGCGAGCGGTCCCGGCAGCTCGCTCTGGAAGATGTACCGATCGTGCAATGGTATTTTCGAGAACGCATCGGCTGGGACGCGGAAATTCTGGGCCAGGATATCGGGTGGGGCGTGCGCGAGAAAATCGGTCACCAAAAGCGTAGTGAACTCGGATGCGTGGCCGCTATTGAAGGCGATAATGAATTCAGTGCCGTCGGGACCCAAGCCCTGCAACGAATGCGGATAGCCCGTCGGGAAAAACCACAGCTCACCCTCGTTGACATCGGCGACATAGGCATGCCCCGCGGGGTCGAGGACGGTGATGCGGCAGGTGCCGTAGGTCACGTACGCCCATTCGGCAAAATCATGCCAGTGCAGTTCGCGCACACCGCCCGCCGTCAGCCGCATGTCTACGCCGGTGATGGTCTTCGAAATTGCGAAGTCCGCCTGGCTCACCTGCCGCGCCCAGCCGCCGTTCTGGATCCGCTTCGCCGCGTTGTTGAACGATGCCCAGAACTGCGGCAAGTCGTTCGTATCGCCGGCTGGTGGCGAGTTTGCGGCCGGAAACTGGTCGGCGATCGCCGGACTCTGCGGGCCCGGATCCGTCAGACTGGCCGGGTTCGTCGCGTTGATTGCCCCTTGCGGCGGCTCGTCCGGGTTGCCAAACGAGGCCGCCCGTGCCGTCGAGAGAACCGACGCTGCGGCGAGCCCGCCGGCTCCGGCCCCCAGCAGGCCCCGTCTTGTCACATCGACCATGATCATCTCCACCGAAACAGTGATCGCAAAAAGAACCCGCGCAGCAGGTATCACATCGGCAGATGTTGCCAGACTGTCTGCGCGAGCCTCCTGTACTCGTGCATAAAATCTGGTGACCTTCTGCGGTTTCCGTGGAGAAAAAAGAGTAAATTCCGGTAAAATTATTGTCTATGAGAACCGCCGATCACGCCAGTGTCTGCCGCGCCGTCCGCCTATCAATCGGTCGTCGAGGGCATTACCGCCACAGGTTTGTGCGGGCGAGATCGATTACTTCATCGGCCCTGCCGCTGATCACGGCTTTGACCATGTAGAGCGTGAAGCCCTTGGCCATCTCCACCGTGATCGAGGGGGGCATCGCGAGTTCGGTGCGGTTGACGACCGCGTCGACCAGCACCGGCCCGTTATGAGCAAGGGCGGCGGTGATGCCGGCGTCGACTTCGGCCGGGTCCTCGATCCTGATCCCGCGGACGCCGACGGCTTCGGCCATTGCCGCGAAATTCGGGTTCTTGAACTCGGTGCCGAACGGGAGAAAGCCGGTCGATTTCTGCTCGAGCTCGATGAAGCCGAGCGCGCCGTTGTTGAACACCACGACCTTTACCGGCAGACCGAGCTGCACGAGGCTGAGGAAGTCTCCCATCAGCATCGTGAAACCGCCATCGCCCGACAGCGAGACCACCTGTCGGTCCGGGAACGCCGCCTGAGCACCGATCCCTTGCGCCAGCGCATTGGCCATCGAGCCATGCCAGAAGGACCCGATCAACCGCCGGCGGCCGTTCATCGCGAGGTAGCGCGCGGCCCACACCGTCGGGAGCCCGACATCGCAGGTGAAGACCGCGTCTTCTGCGGCGTGGTCGCTGATCGCCTTGGCGATCTGCTGCGGGTGGATCAGCCCCTTCCCCGGTGTGCCGGCGGCCAGATCGTCGAGCCCTTTGCGTGCGCTGGTATAATGCTGCTGCGCCTGGGTCAGATGGGTCCCATCCCACTTCTGCTTCAGCAGCGGCAGCAGCGCCTCGATTGTCGCTTTGACGTCGCCGACGACGGCGAGATCAACCGCCGCCCGCCGTCCGATTTGCTCGGCTCTGATGTCGATTTGCGCGATCTGGACGCCCGACCCCTGGGGATAGAATTGCCGATAGGGGAAGTCAGTCCCGAGCATCAGCAAGACATCGCAGTCGAGCATCGCATAATAGCCCGAGGAAAAGCCGATCAGCCCGGTCATGCCGACGTCGTAAGGGTTCTTCCATTCGACATGTTCTTTGCCGCGCATGGTATGCACCATCGGGGCCTTGAGGCACTCGCCCAATGCCAGAAGCTCATTGTGCGCGCCCTCACAGCCTGAGCCGCACAATATCGTCACACGGTTCTTGGCGTTCAGCAGCGCCGCCAGCCCCTCAAGATCCTGTCTCCTCGGCGTGACAACAGGTGCCGACGGCAGCAAACCCGCGGTCTTTGCCGGGGGCGCGTCCGACGCGGGCTGCAGCGCGATGTCGCCGGGTATCACCAATACCGAGACGCCGCGCCGGCCGACCGCCTCGCGTATCGCAACCTCCAGCGCGCGCGGCATCTGGTTGGCGCCAGAGACGAGTTCGCAATAATGGCTGCACTCTTGGAACAGCGTCTGCGGATGGGTTTCCTGGAAATATCCGGCGCCGATCTCGGCCGACGGGATCTGCGCGGCGATGGCGAGCACCGGCACCCGTGATCGGTGACAATCGAAGAGGCCATTTATCAGGTGCAGATTACCCGGGCCGCAGCTCCCGGCGCAAACGGCGAGCTCCCCCGTCAGATGCGCCTCGGCACCCGCCGCGAACGCCGCGACTTCCTCGTGCCGGACATGCACCCACTCGATCTTGCCCTGCCGCCGGATCGAGTCGGTCAGCCCGTTCAGACTGTCGCCGACAATGCCGTAGATCCGCTTGACGCCAGCAGCCGCGAGCGTATCCGCGAACTGATCAGCAACGGTTTTTGCCATCTGTCACCCCCCTGCTGGAGCGGTTCCGGAACACTTCTGTGCTCAATGGTCCAGGCGCCGCTGATCTGCCTTCGAGCAGAGTTAAGATCCGCCACAAGCCGGACCAGTTAACTCTCGTAAATATTTGTAATGAGCGAAGCGTGGGCTCTGCACAAACGGGTCCGGTCGCGCACGGGCTTACGTGCCGGCGTTCGCCCTTGCGGAGGCGTCGCTTGCGCCTATATATACGGGATTAGTGCTACGATTGCAATAATTGGTCCATTAACACATGCAAATATATCAATCAAGAGAGCGTGCGCCAAATTCCGCTGCCAATCCCCTACCGGCCCGATTTTGGCGCACAAAATTCCGCTGCCAAAATCCTCACCAATTTCACCCCCAGCTACTGATTTTATTGTTACTTTTGGTTATTTGGGACGCCTTTTGGACGGCGAAACGGGTTTTCTCCCTGAGCTCAGGGACGAGGCCGTTATTCGGCGGCGGCGAGGTGCGGGCGTTGCCGGCGCAATTCGGCGACCCGCTCGCGGGTGTAGAGGTCGGTCCAATTGACGAGCGCGAAATCGGTGACCTGGCGCGGGTCGTAGGCGCGGTCGGGGATGCGGATCTCCTTGCCGGCGATGTGCACCGCGCGGATCCGGCTCTTGTCCTGCAGCAGCCGGATGTCGCTGAGCGGCGAGAAATCGAGGGCGATGAAATCGGCCGCCCGGCCCGGTTCGAGCACACCGATATGGTCGCCTCCGGTCATGAAGCCGGCATTGATTTCGGTCGCCGCGCGCAAGGCCGCGGCCGGGGTGAAGCCCAGATCCTCGACAAAGAGCTCGAGCTCGCGAGCGTTCCATTCGCCATAGGGGGTGATGGCAAAGCCGGTATCCGTGCCGGTCAGCATCGGCACGCCGGCGGCGCGCGCCTTCTTCCAATTGGTGCAGCCGATCTCGTATTCGCGCCTGGTGCTCTCGGGGCGACCCCGCTGGAAGGCCGGATCGTGCGGCTGGGTGAAGTCGATCGTGTTGCGCGGGTGGGTCAGGGTCGGACAGATGGTGCTGCCCGTCTCCAGCATCGCCACGATGCATTCGTCGTCGAGATGATTGGCGTGGAAGATCAGATCCACCCCGCTGCGCGCGGCGTAGAGGGTGGCCTCGCGGCCGCGGGCATGGGCGATCGCCTTTTTGCCGAGACGGTGGGTCTCGCGCACCATGATCTCGGTCTCGTCCTGGGTGAAGGCGGCGACGAGCTCGCCATTCTCGCGGCGCTGGATGCCGTCGAGTGCGATCTTGATGCAGTCGACCCCGTCCTTGACCTGGCGGCGGATCTCCTCGACCGCCTCGGCACTGGTGGTCACGAGCTTGCCGATCGAGGTCTCGGGCGCCCCGATCCAGGTCGGGTACCAGTCGGTCAGACCCTGATGGGTCGTCACATAGCGCCCGGCCGCCATGACCCGCGGCCCGTCAAAGAGGCCGGCGCGGATCGCATTGCGGATCGACAGGCTGATCTGCCCGGCGTCGCCCGGCGAGCAGATCGCGGTGAACCCGGCGGCGGCGACTTTCTGGGCGAAGAACATGCCGCGCAGAGTGCGGAATTCGAGCGGGCTGTAGAGGTCGATGTCCTCCTCGCTCTTGGCGTTGCCATAGGCGAGGTGGGTGTGGACGTCGACGAGCCCCGGCATCACGAACCAGGCGGAATAGTCGAGCACCTGGTCATTGCGCGCCCGCCGCGGCGCGCCCTTCTCGGGGCCGACATAGTCGAGCGTGCCGCGCTCGTCGAAGACCAGGGTCTCGCCGGCCCGAGCATCGTCCTCCTGCCCGGTGAAGAGATGACCGCAGCGAACAAAAGTCCTCGTCACCGTCGTCTCCTTTGGAAGGGCTGAAACGGAATCCGATGCGCGACTGTAGCATAGCGAGGCGTGATGGACATAATTAGCGTTACCGTGTGTCTTACGGGCTAGCGAGTTCGGGAAGAAGGCCCAGCCTCGACGATGACCAGCTTTATCCCTGCAAACCCGCCCGGAGAGATGGCTCGGCGGATCCGCGAGATCGACTGGTCTTTGACCGCACTCGGTAGCAGCGAGACCTGGCCACCAAGCCTGAGACTAGGCGTCGCGATGATTCTCGCCTCGAGCTTTCCCATGGCGATCCGATGGGGTCCTGAACTGGTCCTGATCTACAACGACGCCTATCGGCCAATTCTTTGCGACAAGCACCCCAAGGCATTGGGTCGCCCGCTACGTGAGGTCTGGTGGGAGATCTACCCCGAGCTCGGGCCACTTAATGAAGCCATCCTTCGCGGCGAACGCGAAGCTTTCTTCGCGGAAGACCTCCCCTGGACCGTACAGCGACAGGGAACGATCGTCGAAGACGCACGATTTACAATCAGTTACAGCCCGATCCCGGACGAGGCTGCTCCAAACGGTATAGCCGGCGTCCTGACGACGTGTATCGAGACCACCGAGCGCGTCCGCACAGAGGAGGCACTTCGCGTTCTGAATGAAAGGCTGGAGACAGAAATTGCCGAGCGCATCCGGGAACGCGACCGGATTTGGGATGTCTCTGAAGACCTCCTCGGCGTGTCCAATTTCGACGGCTATTTCACCAGCGTCAATCCGGCGTGGACCACCCTCCTCGGCTGGAGCGAGCACGAAATCAAGAGGATACATGTCAGCGAGCTCCGGCATCCCGACGACGCGGCGCACTCTATGGCCGGTCGCAGGCAGCTCGCCGAGGGTGTTCCAACAGTCCGCATAGAGAACCGCTTTCGCCACAAGGACGGCTCGTGGCGCTGGCTCGCTTGGACGATGACGGTAGAGAACGGATCGATCTATTTGATCGGCCGCCACGTGACCGCTGAGAAGCTGGCCGCGGAGGCGTTACGCGAAAGCGAGCGGCAGTTCCGATTGTTCACAGAAGCCGCGACCGATCACGCACTCATCAGACTCGATGCGCAGGGCGTGGTGTCGGGCTGGAATGCCGGAGCGCAGCGGATAGAGGGCTATGCCGAACACGAAATCGTCGGTCATCATTTTTCGCGATTCTACACCGCGGCGGACCGGGCAGCGGGCGCCCCCGAACGCGCTCTCGCGGCGGCCGCAACCTCTGGAACCTACGAACATGACGGTTGGCGGGTTCGCAAGGACGGATCTCTGTTTTTAGCGGCCGTGGTGATCGATGCCATCCACGACGAGGAAGGCAATCTCATCGGATTCGCGAATATCATGCGCGATGTCACTGAGCGCCACGAAGCAAGAGCGAAACTGCGGCGTGCACAAGAGCAGCTCGCCCAGTCGCAAAAGATGGAGGCGCTGGGGCAGCTGACCGGCGGTATCGCGCACGACTTCAATAACATGCTGATGGTCGTCAGCGGCAACGCGCAGATACTCAAACGCCAGCTTCGTAATTCAAAAAACCTGCGCGCGGTGGAGGCGATCGAGCTTGCATCGGCGCGCGGTGAAAATCTCACGCGCCAGCTGCTCGCCTTCTCTCGCCGTCAAGCGCTGAATCCCATAGTCGTCGACCTGAGCCAACGTCTCGCGGAATTCCAAGATCTCCTCGCCAGCTCAGCTCGCGGCGATATCAAACTGCTGATCGATATCCGGCGCAGTGTCTGGCCAGTCGCGGTCGATATTCATGAGCTGGAGCTTGCGCTGATAAACCTGGTCGTCAACGCCCGGGACGCGATGAGCGGCAGCGGGACGATCACGATAACAGCCAAGAATCTCCGGCTACGGCCTGACGATACGCCGGACGGTCTGCTCGGGGAATTCGTCGCCCTGACGGTGACAGATACGGGTTGCGGGATAAAGGCCGACATCCTGCCAAAGGTGTTTGAGCCGTTTTTTACGACCAAGCAGCTCGACAAGGGTACCGGATTGGGACTGTCGCAGGTCTATGGCCTGACCCGCCAGTCGGGCGGCACGGTGACAATCACCAGCGAGGTGGGCAACGGCACTAGCGTGACCATTTACTTACCGCGTAGCCACCACCAGCTCACCGAACAACGCGTTGTAGAGGGGGAGCCGCCGCGAGGGGGCGAAACGGTTCTGTTGGTCGAGGATAATCCAGAGGTCCAGGAAGTCGCCGGCATGTTGCTGGAGCAGCTCGGATACCGGGTGTATCACGCCGAATCGGCGACCGTCGCGTTGCAGTTCCTCGCAACGGGCGAGGCTGTCGATCTGGTGTTCACCGATATCGTCATGCCGGGTGAACTGGACGGCGTAGCGCTGGCGCGTCGGGTTAAGGAGGAATACCCGGATACCGCCGTCTTGCTGACGAGCGGGTACGCCAAAGCGGCAGACCCCCTTGAGGTCGGGTTTCCGATCTTGCGCAAGCCCTATCAGCTACCGACCTTGGCTCGCGCCATCCGCAAAGCATTGGATACGGAACCGGCTCCGCTCTTGACCTGAGCTCTATCACGCTGTCGAGTGACGGCCGGAGCATCCGTGGAGGCCGGAAATGAAGATAGGGCGCATCGAAACCTTCATCCTCGGGACCGGCAGCTCGAAGGATCTTCTGTTCTGCCGGGTCGAGACCGAGGACGGCCTCCACGGCTGGGGCGAGGCCTATGTGACCCAGGGCAAGGAGAAGGTCGTCGCCGAGTGCATAGAGGCGATGGCGCCGCACGTGATCGGCCGCAGCGCCTTCAACACCCGCCATACCGGCCAGGTCATGTACGAGGATTTCGCGATCAAGCGCGGCTCGCCGGAATTGCTGGCGGCGTGGAGTGCCGTCGAGATCGCATCGTGGGACATTCTCGGCAAGCGCGCCGGACTGCCGGTTTACAACCTGATCGGCGGCGCCTCGCGCGAACGGGTGCGCGTCTACGCCAATGGCTGGTCGCGCGGGGCAACGATCGAGGAGCGGGTCGAGCGCGGGCTCCAGGTCAAGGCGATGGGCTTTACCGCGGCGAAATTCGATCCCTTCCCCGGCCCGTGGCGCAGCTTTGTCGACCGCCGCGACGAGGATTTCGCCATTGACTATGTCCGGGCGATGCGCCAGGCGCTGGGGCCCGATTTCGAGCTCCTGATCGAAGCCCACCGGCGCTTTGCCCCCTCGCACGCGATCCGCATCGGCCATCGCCTGGCCGAGTTCGGCATCGACTGGTATGAGGAGCCGTGCCTGTCGGAGAATATCGAGCTCGTCGCCGAGGTGCGCCGCGCCGTGCCGATCCCGATCGTCACAGGCGAGGCGATCTATACGCGGGAGGCGTTCTTCGAGTGCCTCGCCAAACGCGCGGCCGACATCCTCAACCCGGACATCTGCGTCATCGGCGGGATCACCGCGATGCTCGACATCGCCGCGATGGCGCAGCCGCAGGCGGTGGTGATGGCGCCGCACAACTACAACAGCACTTTGGTCGGGCTGGCGGCGACGGTGCATGTCTCGGCGGTGATCCCCAATTTCCGGATCGCCGAGTACTTCGTGAATTTCCAGGATCTCTGCCGGGAAATCTCCACTGCGTCGCTGACCGTGCAGGACGGCTGGGTCGATTTGCCGACGAGTCCCGGCTTGGGTGTCGATATCGATGTCGAAAGATTGCGGGCTCACCCGCACCAGGAGGCAACGCATCGCGGGTTCCGCCAATACTGGGAAGAATACCCCCGCAAAGGCTACGCGCCGAGCCTGCGTTGACCTGGTTCAGCGGCGGCGCAGGCGGGCCTCGGTGACGATCACCTCCATCGGGATGTCGAAATCCTGCGGATGGATCGTCTCCAGCTGCGAGAGCTCGAAGCCGACGCCGATCGCCGATGGCCGGGGTGCGAGCGCCGCCAGGGTGCGATCGAAGTAACCGCCGCCATATCCCAACCGATAGCAGTCGGGGTCGAAGCCGACGAGCGGCGCCAATACCGCCTGCGGGATCACAGTCTCGCGTTTCTCCGGGATCGGGATGTCCCAGACGCCGTCGACGAGCGCCTCGCCCGGGCGCCATGCCCGGTATTCGAGCGGGCCCTTGCGGTCGACGACAGCCGGCAATGCCACCGACGAGCCCCTCGCAATCAGCCAGTCGATCAGCGGACGCGGGTCGAACTCGGCCTGGAACGGCCAGTAGATGCCGAGAATGATCGCCGGCTGCTCCGCCAGCAGCAGGTGCAGCCGCTGCTCGATCTCCTGCCCCCACGCTCGGCGCTGGGCCGGCGATGCGCCGGTGCGCAGCGCCAAGAGGCGCTGCCGCTCGGACCGCCGCCAGGCTCTGAGCTCAGCCCATTCCACTCGGCGCTCGCACTCAGAACAATCCGGTGATGCGGCCGTCCTCGGTCACCTCGATGCTGTTGGCCGCCGGCGTCCTGGAAAGCCCGGGCAGCGTCATGATCTCGCCGCAGATCGCAACCACGAACTCCGCACCCGCCGACAACCGCACATCGCGCACGCTCAGCACATGGCCGCTCGGCGCACCTTTGAGGTTGGGGTCGGTCGAAAAGCTGTACTGGGTCTTGGCGACGCACACCGGCAGATCGCCGAAACCCTCGTCCTGCAGTGCCGCGAAGCGGTCCCGCACCGATTTGTCCGCCTCGACATCGCCGGCACCGTAGAGCCGTTGTGCGATCGTGCGGAGCTTGTCCCAGAGTGGCATCTGATCGGGATAAAGCAACTGAAACCGGGACTTCCCGCTCTCGGCGAGAGCGACGACGGCCCGCGCGAGATCGGCCGCCCCTTCGCCGCCGCGCGCCCAATGGTCGGCCACGACCGCCTCGGCACCTCGCTCGGCGCACAATTCCTTGAGGCGCCCGAGCTCCCTGTCGGTATCGGCGCTGAAGCGATTGACCGACACCACCACCGGCACGCCGAACTGCTGCAAATTATCGAGATGGCGGGCAAGGTTGCTGAAGCCGCTCTCGAGTGCCGCCAGGTTCTCCTCTCTGAGCGCATCGCGTGCTGCACCGCCATGCATTTTGAGCGCGCGCACCGTCGCCACCACCACGGCTGCATCGGGCTCGAGCCCGGTCTTGCGGCATTTGATGTCGAAGAATTTTTCGGCACCGAGATCGGCGCCGAACCCGGCCTCGGTCACGACGTAATCGGCGAGCTTGAGCGCTGCCGTCGTAGCAATCACCGAGTTGCAGCCATGGGCAATATTGCCGAACGGGCCGCCATGGATGAAGGCCGGGTTGTTCTCGAGCGTCTGCACCAAATTCGGGGCGAGCGCATCCTTGAGCAGTGCCGTCATCGAGCCGGCGGCCTTCAGCTCCGCCGCGCGCACCGCTTTGCGCTCGCGGGTCTGGCCGACGATGATATTGGCGAGGCGCCGCCGCAGATCCTGTAGGTCGGTGGCGAGACAAAAGATCGCCATGACTTCCGAGGCCGGGACGATGTCGAACCCGTCCTCACGCGGAAACCCGTTGGCAACGCCCCCGAGCGAGGAGACGATCGAACGCAGGGCGCGGTCGTTCATGTCGAGGGTGCGGCGCCAGCTGATCCGGCGTGGATCGATGCGCGGCTCGAGGCCGTAATAAACGTGATTGTCGACCACCGCGGCGAGCAGATTGTTCGCCGTGGCGATCGCGTGAAAATCGCCGGTAAAATGGAGGTTGATGTCCTCCATCGGCACGACCTGGGCGTAGCCGCCGCCGGCTGCCCCTCCCTTGATGCCAAAGCACGGCCCGAGGCTCGGCTCGCGCAGACAGAGGATGGTCTGCTTGCCGATGTGGTTGAGTGCGTCGCCGAGCCCGACGGTCGTCGTCGTCTTGCCTTCGCCGGCCGGCGTCGGCGTGATCGCGGTGACCAGGATCAGCTTTCCGTTCGGCCGATCGCGTAGCGAGCGAATGTAGTCGAGCGGGATTTTCGCCTTGTATTTGCCATAGGGCAGCACGGCGTCGGCGGGAATGCCGAGCTTCTCGGCGGCAACCTCGCCGATCGGCCGCATCGCCGCGGCCTGAGCGATCTCGATGTCGGATTTGGGGTTCTTGTGCTGCTCGTCTCCGCGCGCCACGGCGTTTCCTCCTCGCTTGATGACGTTTCGGCTCTTAGCCCGTTCCGGCGGCCCCGCGCAACCGTCGTGGGCACGATTGCCGGGACATTCGAAGCGCGATATTGAGTAAGTCTGCTGTCAGAGACTTTGATTCTCGAGGTTGCCCTATGATCAGCCCGAGGAGAGCACGCTCGGTGACCGGTATTGGCGCAGCCGCGGCGGTCACGGCACTCGGTTTCGTGGCCGCGGTCGCGACGCCGACAATAGCGGCGGCGTTTGTCGGCGTCAGTACCGGGGTTCCCTTCGGCTTCCCGTTCTATGCTCCACCTTATCCGCCACCGCCATATTTTCCGCCGCCGCCACTCCCGTCGGCTTATTACCCGCCGCCGCCCGGGTATCCGCCACCGTCATCTGGATATGCGCCAGTCGCTGCGGCGGCGCCCCCGGTTCCGTCGATCACCTACACCCCCGGCGCGCCTGGACCGACGCCGCCGGCCGCCAGTACAAGACGACGCGGGAGGTAAACGGGCGGCCCGCCGCCCTGGTCTATGGGACCGCCTGCCGCAGCCCGGACGGCCAGTGGCGCATCGTCAATTGATCTAGGCAAAAATGCCTAGGGCGCCAGTGCTACCCGGCGCCCTAGGCGCAACCCGGCTAAATCGGCGCGGCAGCTACGTCCGTCGGCGGCGCAGTGCGGCGAGGCCGAGCAGCGAGGTGCCGAGCAACGCGAGCGTGCCGGGCTCGGGCGCGGACGTCGCCGGCGTTCCGCAGACGGCTCTGTCGTTCCAGCCGAGCGCGCACATTTCGAGAATATCGGCGGTGCTAACTGTCGCACCGTTGTTGACGATCCAGTTGTAGGAGTCGTTGGGGAAGTTGATCCAGTCGCCGCTGTCGGAGGTGTTGGAGAAGGTCCGCCCGCCAGGGTTGGTGGCGCCACCATCGTACGAAAAACACGTGATGTTGAACCTAGGATCGAGCGTGGTTGTGTTGCAATCGTAAGTGAAGAAGTTCAGAGGAGAAAGTTGGCGGGGTGCCATTGGCCACGCCCGACTGGAACGCCCAGTCGACCCGGCCCATGGCATGGGCGACCTCGTGCTCGACGAGCGCCATGAGGGCGGGGCAAGTCCCGCCGCTGCAAAGGTTGGTTGCGTAGCCGGTAAAGCCGTCGAGCGGGTCGGCGTTCTGAGCCCCGCCGGTCAGCGCCTTGAATTCGGCATCAGGTACGAAGAAGCTCGTCGAGCCGCCTGGATTGGGGTATGTGGCGGGCAAATTCGCAAAGGCAGTAGCCAGCACAGAAGTAGCGCCTGGCGAGCCGACAGCGGTGGCGTACTGCGTCGTTACCTGTCCCAGTGTGTATTGGGGTGCTTGCGAAGGGAAGTTCGACACCGCACCACTGGTCACGGCCGATCCTTGGATATCGCCCCAGCCGAACGAGATGTTTATGGTCACCGGGTTGGCGAAGTCGGCCTGATATTCCGCGATCACATTGTTGACGGCGGTAGTTGCGGCCGCCGGGGCGGCAGGGCCCCCCATAAACCCCACGGTCCAGGAGGGCTCGAATATCGGGTTGATAACTAACGCCTGCGCGGGGTGGCCGGCGGCGAGAAACGCGGCCAGCAACCCTCCCAGCAGGAACCTCAGATGCCGGCCCGCTGACGCGGTGGGCAAGCTGACCGATGGACAAAGATCTGGCATGGCATGTCTCCCCATTGAGATCGCGTTGGGCGATGCGAATTCGCCTAAGCCGAGCCGGAGCAACAACCGTGCCAATCGCCAAGCTATGATAAAGGTTGAGCTATTTCAGTCGGTTATAAAGATCGGTCGGGGGACGCTTTATTGAGAGTGTAAAGAATTCCGACACCGTTTCAATCTCACGCCACATTTCGGTCGTTTATTTTCAATAAGTTATGATCCACACCTCCCCCTTTCGGGTGTAAAGGATTCCGACGGCCTTTATGGTTGTGTCAATGTTGTGGCGGCAGAATTTCGGCTCATCGAGCTCGAGCGGGCGTTGTTAGCCTGTAAAGAATTCCGACACCGACCCGGCGGACGAAGCGGCGGCCCATCGCGGGCGGCGCAGCTTGGGATGATCGGCACCTTTCTGATAATTTGAATTGCGCCATAGAGGAGGTTGCCGATGAAGATCGTCAAGGTCGAAGACCTGCATTGCGATGCCGGCTGGCGGGTCAATTCGTTTCTCAAGGTCACCACCGACGAGGGGGTCGTCGGCTGGTCGGAATATATGGAGGGCTACGGCGCGCAGGGGCTGACCGGGGTCATCCTGAAGCTCGCCGAGCGCTTTCTGATCGGGCAGGACCCGCGGCCGGTCGAACGCCACAGCGCCCATCTCTACGCCGCGACCAGGCAGGCCGCCGGCGGCGTCAACCAGATGGCGATCGCCGCGATCGAGAATGCGCTCGTCGACATCAAGGCCAAGGCGTTGGGCGTGCCGGTCTACGAGATGCTGGGCGGGCCGGTGCGCGACCGCCTGCAACTCTACTGGTCGCATTGCGGCACCTACCGCGCCCGCCATGCCGAGCGCATAAGGGAATGGGCCGGGGTCGACCCGGTGCGCTCGCTCGACGACATCGTGGGGCTCGGCGAGGAGGTCAGGCGCAGGGGCTTCAAGGGGCTCAAGACCAACCTGATCCGCTTCGACCGCGACAAGCCCTACATGTATGGCCCTGGCACCGGCAACCCGCCGGGCTTTCCCGAGCTCAACGTCGACCACCATATCGTCGATGCCGCGGTGGCACAGCTGGAGGCGTTCCGCCGCGGGGCCGGCGGCGATGTCGGGCTCCATCTCGACACCAATTTCAATTACAAGATCGACGGCTACATCAAGCTCGCGCGAGCATTGGAGCCGCTCGATCTGGTGTGGCTCGAGATCGACCTCTACGACCCGGCCGGGCTGGCATTGATCCGCCGCTCTGCCCGTACGGCGATCTCGTCCTGCGAATCATTATATGGCAGGCGCCAGTTCCGGCCCTATTTCGAGAACCAGTCGGTCGATTACGCGATCATCGACGTGGCCTGGAACGGCATCCTCGAATCGGTGAAGATCGCCGCCATGGCCGACGCCTACGAGGTCAATGTCGCGCCCCATAACTTCAACGGCCACCTCGGCTCGTTGATCAGCGCGCATATGTGCGCGGTGGTGCCGAATTTCAAAGTCATGGAGATCGACATCGACGACGTGAAATGGAAGGACGACATCGTCACCGTCCCCCCGGTCATCGAGAATGGCGACCTCATATTGCCGAGGGGGCCGGGCTGGGGTGCGGACGTCAACGAGGAATTCGTCCGCGCCCACCCGCCGAAACGGTAGAAACCGGAAAAGTTATTTTTCGGGTTCAGCCCCGAAAGCCTCTGCGCTGCTCCGTTTGCGATCGGGTGGCTCGATGGCGGTTATGGTCGCGTGTGTGTATCCATACTTTTTCCGCACCGCCTCCCATACCCGTCGCCGGATCCGCTCCCATCGCTGACGAATGTAGTGCGGATTCCGCCAAAGTAGGAAAATCGTTACGGGGAGGATTAAGTATCAGAACCGGCCAAATAAGCAGGTGGAACGCGACAAAGGCAAACCCGAAAATGGCCGCGCCGATCATCCAGCCGATGCCCCGCAGCACTGCGCTCAGCGCTTCGCGGAATAGGCTGTTCATCGTTCTCGGCCTGCGGGTTGCTCCACCAGTCAGAGTGCGACGATCGGCTAAGAGGACGTTCACGGTAGCGGCATCCACTGCAGCTGAAAGCCTGATTTCAAGCGAGCACGCATGCTCGGTTCGGAGGGATACTGCGGGAAGGCGTTGCGATTGGGCGCGGGAAGGAGCAGGCTGTGTGCCAGCTTTTGTGCGCAACGGGAGGAGCAGCGATGAGCGACAACACCCAGGAGTTTAACTTTCTGCAAGGCGTCAAGGTGGTCGATTTCACCCAGTTCGAGGCGGGCACGACCTCGACCGAGGTGCTGGCCTGGTTCGGCGCCGAGGTGGTCAAGATCGAGAACCCAGGGCGGGGCGATCCCGGCCGCCGGCTGCGTCCCGGCAAGCCCGATGACGACCCGTGGTACTTCCACCAGTTCAACGTCAACAAGAAGTCGATAACCCTGAACCTGAAATCGCCGAAGGGGCTCGAAATCGTCAAGGAGATGCTGAAGAAGGCCGATATCATGGCCGAGAACATGGCGCCGGGGACGATCGAGCGCCTCGGCCTCGATTATGAATCGGTCAAGAAGCTCAACCCCGGCATCATCTATTGCCAAGTCAAGGGCTTCGGCACCGGCAGCCCGCACGAGAAGGGCCTGGCCTTCGACATGATCGCGCAAGCCGCCGGCGGCCCGATCAGCGTCACTGGCGAACCCGATCGGCCGCCGGTCAAGCCGGGCCTCAGCTTTGGCGACACCGGCACCGGCATGCTGATGGCAGCTACGATGCTCGGCGCCTTGCACGAGCGCAACCGCACCGGCCAAGGCCGGCGGCTGCAGGTGGCGATGCAGGACGCGATGATCCATTACATGCGCACCTGCTTTTGCACGATGCAGCGGACCGGCAAGGCAGCGCCGCGCAACGGCGCCAAGTCGGGCGGCGGCAACAATGCGCCATCGGGGCTCTATCCGGCCAAGGGCGGCGGCCCCAACGATTATGTCTACCTGACCACCAGCCGGGCCAACCCGGAGCACTGGTCGCGGCTGATGAAATTGATCGGCCGCGAGGAATTGATCGAGGACCCGCGCTTCGCGACTGGCGATGTCCGCGTCAAGAACGAGAAGGAGCTCGACGCGATCATCGGCGAATGGACCCGCCAGCACGACAAGCGCGAGGCGATGGAAAAACTCATTGCCGTGGGCGTGCCGTCCGGGGCGGTATTCGACACGATGGAATTGCAGAACGAGCCGAGCTTCGAAGAGCGCGGCATCATGCAGGTCGTGCACCACCGCCAGGGCGACTACAAGATGGCGACTTGGCCGGTGCGGGTCGACGGCAAGACGGTGCGGCTGAAACCGTCGCCGGCGCTGGGCGGCGACAGCGCCGAGGTTCTGCACAACTGGCTCGGCGTCGGCGCCGCCGAGGTCGAAGCTCTGCATCTGGAAGGCATAATCTAAAGCTTTTGTGACATGGGCTCCCACTCGATCGGGTGGGAGCCCTTTCAGCGCGATGATCGATGCGCCTGCGGCTCTACGAGAACTATCGCTTTGTCCTCTACACGCCGTTTTACGCGGCCCACGCGATCGGCGCCTATGCCGCCGAAGGTCTGACCGTAGAGCTCTTGCCGTCGCCTGGCGTGGGATTGGCCGAGCAGGCGCTCCTCGACGGTACTATCTGGGCAGGCCCGATGCGGGTCATGAAGCACCACGACGACAACCCCGGCTCGCCGCTCGTCTGCTTCGCCGAGATCGTCTGCCGTGACCCGTTTTCGATCATCGGTCGACGTCCAAACCCGGGTTTCCAGCTCGCCGACCTCGCCCGAATACGCCTTGCCACAGTCAGCGAAGTGCCGACGCCGTGGCTCTGCCTGCAGGAAGATCTGCGGCAGGCCGGGATCGACCCCGCGCAGCTCGATCGTGTTGCCGATCGCAGCATGGCCGAAAATCTGCTGGCGCTGCGGGAGGGCCGCATAGACGCAGCGCAATTATTCGAGCCCGTCGTCGAGGAAGCGTTGGCCTCGGGGGCGGGTCATCTCTGGCACGCGGCGAGCGAGCGTGCCCGGACGACCTACACCGCCTTCGTCACGACACGAGACCGGCTGGTCGGCGACGCCGAACCGCTATTGCGAATGGTCACGGCTATTCTTCGGACGCAGCAGTGGGTCCACGCCTGCTCCGCGGCAGAGCTGGCGGCGACTGTTTCGCCGTTTTTTCCGGCCCTCGCTTCGGGCGTGCTGACGAATGCGCTCGCACGCTACCAGGCACGAGGGGTATGGGGGCACGACCCGCTCCTTCCCGAAGACGGTTTCGACCGTTTGCGAAACAGCCTCGTATCGAGCGGCTTCATACGCCGACCCGCATCTTATGCAGCTTGCGTCGACAATCGCTTCGCCCGCCAGGTCCTTGCCGCCTGATCTTGTCGACGGTCTGTCACTGCATCGATTTTTCGCGAGCGATTCGTCCGTTCTTTAACCCGCGACGGCGGCGACGAATGCAGCGCCGGCGGGCAGCCACCGGCAAGAACAAAGATATGGCTTGACCAGCGCGGCCATCGTCTTTTTACGGCTGGTGGTCCAGTCGCACTGTAAACTCTAGGCAAACTGCGGTTCGTGCGTTGCTCAGGACCTGGCACGCTGCAGGATGCTGCGCTGCAGCGGTGCGACGTTCAGCCGAGAAAGCCTAACAATTTTTGCGCCACGGTCCTTTTTTCGGTGCAGCCGTCCGCCATTTGTTACAGAATGCTAACACAGTGTGCTGTGATGTTTGGTTACAAGGTTAAAGGGATGGAGATCAGCAAATGGCGACAATCGACGAGATTGGACAGGAGAAGCAGAAGCTTTCCGATCGGCTTGCGCGGCTCGACGCCGAGCGGGCAAAAGTGGCAGACCAACTCAATGAGTTGGAAGTCGCCGAACGTGTGCTGACTCGTTTCGGCGGCAAGACAGTAGCTACCGAGAGACGCCGACGCGGTCGTCCGGCGCGAACTGCACCGGCACCGGTTGCCCAACGCAGCAGATCCCGGCCCGCGCAGGCAGCGCCTTCGGTGTCGCTGAGCGACGCCACTCTGCGGGCCGTGCAGGCGCATACGGAGGGCGCCACCGCGAGCGAGGTATTAGGTTATCTCTCACGCGAGTTCGGGATGACGGTCAGGCCGAACCATCTCGGCATCGCGCTGCAGCGTCACCGCCGCGCCGGCCGGCTCGAAAGCCGTGACTCGCGCTGGTTCATGCCGCAGCACTCACCGTCGCAATCGGCGATGACCGCCTAACGGCAGTCAAGGCGCGAGCTGGTGGACCGGCACGATGTTCAAGTCTGGCGCCGAACCCCCGACCGAAGACTGGGTCTGCGTCGGGACTCTGGAGGAGCTGAAGGCCAAAGGCATGACCGTCCTCCGTGGCGGCTCCTGCCCATTGCTCGTCGTGCACGATCAGGGTAGCCTCTACGCGCTCGATAACCGTTGCCCGCACCTCGGTTTTCCGCTTCACCGCGGCTCGGTAGAGGACGGGATCCTGACCTGCCACTGGCATCATGCCCGCTTTGACCTGGCCAGCGGCGGGACCTTCGATCTCTGGGCGGACGATGTCCCGACTGCTGCGGTCGAGCTGCGCGACGACGGAGCGGTGTGGGTCAGCCGACGGACGCGCTACGCCGATGGCGATGATCACTGGCGCAACCGGCTGCGCGAGGGGCTGCGGCACAATATCGGCCTCGTTCTTGCCAAAGCCGTGCTCGGTCTCCGCGGTGACCGCGCCGACTATCGTGGGCTGGTTCGCGATGCCGTGCTGTTCGGTGTCCGCCACCGTGACGGGTGGGGCGTCGGCCAGACCATTATTACTGCACTCGGCAACCTCATCCCGTCCCTGCCGGAGGAGGAGACCTATCTCGCCCTCTTCCACGGTCTGAGACGGGTGGCGAGCGATTGCGACGGGGTGCCGCCGCGGCGGCACCGCCACCCGCTGGGGGTCCGCGGCGCGCACCCGGTGCCCTTGCTCGGTCGCTGGCTACGGCATTGGACCCAGGTCCGCCATCGCGACGGCGCCGAGCGCACCCTCTTGACGGCCATCGCCGGCGGGGCCTCGCCGGCCGAGCTCGCAGCATTGCTGCTGACCGCCGTCACCGATCGCACCTTCGCCGATGGCGGTCACGCCCTCGACTTTATCAACAAGGCATTCGAATGCCTCGACATCATCGGCTGGCAAGAGGCGCCTTTGGTGCTGCCGACCGTCGTCGATCAACTGGTCAGCGCCCGCGGCGGCGAGGAGTTGAATGCGTGGCGCCATCCGCTCGATTTGGTGGCTTTGTGCGAGGCGGCGTCGGCCAAATTGCCTGATTTGCTGGCCGCCGGCCGTGCCGAGCGCGGGAACTGGCGATCTCACGCCAGCTTAGCGCGTCAATTGCTGGCCGACGATCCCGACGCGATCGTCGCAGCACTCGCGGCGGCGTTGCGCGCCGGAGCGACCGCAGCCGATCTCGGCCGGGCGCTCGCCTACGCCGCGGCATTGCGGGTTGCCTGGTTCGGCACCGCCAACGAGCATTCCGACTGGGAGGCGGCACACCACGCTTTCACCTATTGCAACGGGCTGCATCAGCTTCTCAAACGCATCGCCGCCGAACATCCCGCGGAGCTGGAAAGCCCCGAGCTGCTGCGTGGTGTGATCCACGGAGCGATGCGTCTTTATCTGATCCGCTTCCTCAATGTGCCGCCCGCGCGATTGCCCGGTGACGCCGACGACCGGCTCGACGATCTGCCAGATGACCGCGAGGCGTTGCGCGAGGGGTTTCTGCAAGCGCTCGATCGCCAGGGATCGGTGCGCGATGCGGGGCGCCTCGTCGCCCGCTACCTGACGCTCCGCCATCCAGCCGACCTTCTGATCACCACACTGGCGCACGCAGTCCTGCGCGAGGACGCCGACTTCCACGGCTATCAGATGCTCGAAGCCGGCGTGCGGCAATATCGGGAGTGGGGCGAGTGCGACGAAGGGCGCCCCATCCTGATCGCCGTCGCCCGCTATCTCGCTGCCCATTCGCCGACCGAGCGGGCGCAGCTGCAGACTGCGATGGTGGCGCGCCGCCTCAGCCTCGGCCAGGCGCTCTACGAGGCCGAGGTCGGAGCCTGAACCCCGGCCGAGCCGGGCTGCATCTTAAAGCTTCAACAACCGCTTGGCGTTGCCGTTCAGCAGTTTTTCCTTGTCTTCGGCGCAGATCGGCAACGTCTCGGTCCACTTCGTGCCCGGCGGGTTGTCGACGAACGGGTAATCGACCGAGAACAGGATCCGATCGATCCCCATCTCCATCATGCAGCACAGCAATGCCGGGTCGGAGAAGAACCCGCTGGTGGTGATGTAGAAGTGCTCGCAGAAGACGTCGCGGAAGCTCTTGCCGCCCCTGCCGTCGCGCGCCAACCCCATGCTGATGCGCCAAAGATAAAACGGCAGGCCCTCGCCCAGATGGCCGAGGATGATCTTGAGACCGGGATAGGCGTCGAACACGCCGCTCAGCACCAGACGAAGGCCTTGCGTCGCAGTCTCGACGGTGAAGCCCCAAGCAGCGCGCAGCAGCGAGGGATATTGCTCGACATAATCCTTGTAATAGGCCTCGACCACAGCGGGGTGCGGCAATGCCGGATGCATGTAGAGCGGCACGTCGAGCGCCTGCGCCCGCTCGAAGATCGGCCAGAACCGCTTGTCGTCGAGAAACACCCCGTTGGTCAGGCCGTTGACCAATGCGCCCTTGAAACCTAGTTTGGTGACCGCGCGTTCGAGCTCGTCCGCCGCTGCCTTCGGCTCGGGCGTCGGGATTGCGGCAAAGGCGGCGAACCGGACAGGGTGCGCGCGGACTGTCTCGTAAAGCCGGTCATTGGCCCCGCGCGCCAGCCGGACCGCAGTGTCGGCGTCGAGCTTCTGCAATCCGGGATTGGCGTGGGAGAGCACCTGCAGGTCGATGCCGGCCTCGTCCATTTCTTTGAGGCGCAACACGCCGACATCGTCGAGCCGCTCGAGGATCCGCTGCGCATGGGGCGGTTCCTGGCCCATCGTGTGCTGCTTCACCTCCGGGTCAAAATAATGCTCCTCGAGAGCGATGATGTAGGGCTTTGCGGCCATTGCGCTCCTCCACGGGTACGGGATCGGTCGCCGATTTGTAACAGGCAGGCGGCGAGCTGTCATGCCGCCGCTCGAGCGGTCGCCCTACAGCTTCAATAGCCGCTTGGCGTTACCGCTGAGCAATTTTTCCTTGTCTTCCGCACATAGCGGCAACGTCTTTGTCCACTCGGTGCCGGGTAGGTTTTCCGCGAACGGGTAGTCGACGGAAAACAGAATGCGGTCGATCCCCATCTCCATCACGCAGCACAACAACGCAGGATCGGAGAAGAAGCCACTCGTCGTAATCCAGACATGCTCGCAAAAAACGTCGCGGAAGCTCTTCTCGCTCATGCTGCCGCGCAGCCCGTGGCTGATGCGCCAGAGATAAAAGGGAAGCCCCTCGCCCATATGGCCCAGGATGATCTTGAGGCCGGGATAGGCGTCGAACACGCCCGACAGCACGAAGCGGAGGCCCTGCGTCGCGGTCTCGACCGTGAAGCCCCAAGCGGCGCGTAGGATACCGGGGTGCTTTTGCATGTAGTCCTTGTAATAAGCCTCGATGACCGCGGGGTGGGGCAAAGTCGGGTGGATGTAGATCGGTACATCGAGCGCCTGCGCCCGCTCGTAGATCGGCCAGAAGCGCTCGTCGTCGTGAAAGACGCCGGCGGTCATGCCGTTGATCATCGCGCCCTTGAAGTCGTGCCGAGTGACTGTGCGTTCGAGTTCCTCGGCCGCGGCGCGCGGATCGGCCGTCGGCAGCGCAGCGAACGCGGCGAAGCGGTCGGGGTGGCGTTGCACCGCCTCGTGCAGCCTGTCGTTGGCGCGGCGCGCGAGCGGCACGCCGGTCACCGCATCGACGCCCTGCAACCCCGGAATCGAGTGGGACAGCACCTGAAAGTCGATGCCCGCTTCGTCCATTTCTTTAAGGCGCAATACGCTGAGATCGTCGAGCCGCTGGACGATTTCCGGCCCGGCGCCGGGGCCGCCAAACTGCTTCAGCTCCGGATCGAGGTAATGCTCCTCCAAAGCAATAATTGTGGGCTTTGTCGCCATGGCTCTCCTCCAGATAAATCGGTCCAAAACACCATCATCGCGTGCCGATGATGAACTGTGTCAAGTTATCGAAGGGGCGGGGGCCATCACCCGTTGGCCACATCTGTTCGCGCACAGCAGCCTTCGCCTCTTCCTGTCGATCGGACGATAGCTGGGCGGTAGTAACCCCGGCAAGCACATCCCACGCAGAGGAAAAGTCGTCGAAGACGAACGACGTCGTCTCTGCTTCGACTGACGCACGGATACCGGCGCTCTCGAGCTGAGCAAGGAATTCCGCAGGGTCTGCGAGCGCTCCCGGACCCACACCCGGCACCGGTGGTTTTGGCGCAAAGCTGCCGGCGATCTGCTGGAAGCGGACGATGTCAGCCTGTTCAGGGCCGCCCCAGACCGCCGCGACCACCCGTCCGCCGGGCCGAAGCACGCGGGCGATCTCGCGGGCGGCGGCCGCGCGATCAATCGCATACATAAGGCTGAGCGAGGCCAACACGGAGTCAAACTGACCGGAGGGTGTCGGTATCTCCTCTGCGCGACCCTCCAGAAACAAGATGTTGCTCAGGCCCATTGACGCGGCCCGCCGCCGTGCAAGGCCGAGCATTTTAGGGCTGATGTCCACAGCAGTGACGGCCCCGCCGGGTGTCACCGAGGAGGCCGCCTTCAGCGCTACCGAGCCTGTTCCGGTGCCGAGATCGAGCACCTGCTGACCCGGCCGCGGCGTAGCTCGCCGGATTACACCGTCGATGATCTCCGTGAACCGGTCATCGACCTCTCGGAGATAGATCGGCGACATGCGATCCCATACGCCCACCTGACACTGCAATGCTGCTCGCTCGTTGTCGGCGCTCGCCATGGCAATCCTCACTCGGTAGCCATCCTTGTTTGCTCACCTCGTCGCCCTTGGGACGTCGAGCTCGAGGGCGGGCGCAGCGGCAGGTTACCCTGCCGCCAATAGCACGCTGGCTACAGGTCCCGGCAGGGTTCGCCCCACTGGTCCTGGTAGACGAAATCGGCGAGCGGCGCGCGGGCGACCGGCCCGAACCGCCCCATTGGATAGCCGATCGGCAACAGCGCATAGGAATGCACGTCCGGCGGCAACCCGAGTGCCTCTTCGGTCTCTTTCTCGAACCGCAGGTGCAATGTGGTCAACGTCGCGCCGAGACCGAGCGCCCGGGCCGCGAGCAGCATGTTCTGCACCGCGGGGTAGATTGAGGAACCGGTAGAGCGCGTCGGCGCGGCACCTCCGAGGCACGGGACGATCCACACCGGCGCCTCTTGAAGATGCTCGGCGAGATAGTCCGCGGCCGCGAGCAGGCGCTGGAAGCGCTCGGCCGATGTCCCCGGTGGCGGAGCGCTGGTGCGGTAACCGGGTAATGCATTCTCTTTCCAGGCGCGCTTGTAATATCCGGCCACGATCTCTTTGACCTTAGGGTCCTTGACCACCAGGAAGCGCCAGCGCTGCATGTTGCCGCCATTGGCGGCCGCGACGCCGGCTTCGAGGATCTGCCGGATCAGCGCATTGGGCACCGGGTCCGGCTTCAGCCGCCGCATCGACCGGGTCGTGTGCATGATCTCGAAGATCCCGGGTTCGTTAGCGCTCGCTTCGGTCATCGCGTCTCTCCTTCTACCCCTTCCCACATCGTGCATCGCCGATCCCTTCTGTAATCGGGATGCCGCCGTCAAGCCCTCTCTTTTGAACTCCGGCTTCCGGCACCGGACTTCTGCGCCCGCTAACTCATCGGCCAAAGAGCAGCGTCGCATTTGAATTTCCGCCGCGATTGGAGAGGGGATTTTCAACGCCCGCCACGATCGTGGGCGACCAAGGATCCTCAAGGCTGGCCGGCCGCTTCCGAGACGCGATCAATCAGATTGTCCACCCTCGACAGAAACAGCTTGAGAAGCGGCGAGTTGTTCTCCTTGTGGTAGCCGAGAACCAAGTCGATTGTTGGTGCTTCACCATTTATTGGACGACTTGTGACCGAGGGCGGCAGGAAATTTTGCGTATACAGCGGCAATAAGGCTATCCCCCGAGTCGACACCACCAACGATATCGCCATGTAGGTGCTGGTTGCTTCGTGGTCGGGCGTGATCTCGAACCCGGAGCTTCTCAAGTAATCGTCGATGGCGGCACGCACCGCGGGGGCGTTATTCGCCACGCTGATGAATGTTTCGCCGACGAGATGCTCCGGGCTAAACGCGTTAAGCGCAGCGAGCCTGTGGTCGCTCCGCAACACGGCGATGAGCGGTTCTTTGATCAATGGCTCGAACACCAGGTCCGGCATCTGTTGATTGGGACGCAAAAAGGCCACGTCGATTTTTCGCCGCAGCAGAGCCTCCGCGAGTTCCGGCGAGGTCTGGCTGGAGACGACGATTTCGATATTGGGCAATTCGCTGCGCAGGATCCGTACAGCCTCGGGCAACCATTCCAACTCGGTTCCCGTCAGAAAGCCGATCATTAAGGAGGCCTTAGCCGGATAAGCGGCCCGGCGCGCCGCCTCGCCGGCCGCCTCGACCTGAGAGAGTGCCAGCCGCGCGTGATCGAGAAACGCCCGACCAGCGGCTGTCAGCTCGATACCACGCGAGCTGCGTATCAGGAGTTGGACGCCGACTTCCGATTCCAGATCGCGGATCTGCCGGCTGAGTGAGGGCTGCGCGGTATGCAGCCGCCGATCGGCTGCGAGTGTCAGACTTCCCTCTTCGGCGACGGCGATGAAATAACGCAGATGCCGCAGCTCCATGTCTCTCGTGTCATGCCTCCTAAGTATGATCTCGACCTTACAAAGTATTTCCCAAAGCCGCCAGGGAAACCCAAATCTCCGACATCGGCGTCAATCCTTGGAATGCCGGCGCTGGGCCGATGATATACAGGCTCCGCCCTTGCGCGGAGCCCCGGCATGTCAGCTCCGTATAAGGAACTAGCGAAATGAGCACCCCCGTTGTCTTGATTACCGGTGCGCTGACTGGGATTGGGCGTGCAGCGGCCTTTGCCTTTGCGCGGGCAGGCAACCGCGTCGTCATTTCCGGCCGTCATGAGGACGTCGGCCAGGCGTTGGCCGCTGAGCTGCGCGAGTTCGGGGGCAAAGCGGAGTTCATCCGTGCGGACGTCCGCCACGACGACGATGTGCGCGGCCTGGTCGATCAGACCGTGGCGCGCTTCGGTCGTCTGGATGCGGCCGTCAACGCCGCCGGCACCGAAGGCAAGCCCGGCCCGGTGACGGAGCAGACGGCTGAGAGCTACGCCGCGACGTTCGACACTAATGTGCTCGGCACGCTCCTCAGCATGAAGCACGAGCTGCGCGTGATGCGCCCTCAGCGCAGCGGCAGCATCGTCAATGTTTCGTCAACCTACGGTCACGCCGGTACCCCCAACGCCTCCGTCTACGCCGCCAGCAAGCACGCGGTCGAGGGGCTCACCAAATCCGCGGCGCTCGAGGTCGCGGGTTCGGGCGTTCGCGTCAACGCGGTGGCGCCGGGGCCGACCGAGACCGGGATGCTCAATCGCTTTACCGGCAATGCCGAAAGAAAGGCCGGGCTGGTCTCGACCGTGCCGCTCGGTCGCGTCGGACAGCCCGACGAGATCGCCACCGCCATCCTGTTTCTTTGCTCCGACCAGGCGTCCTTTGTCAGCGGCCATGTGCTTTCGGTCGATGGCGGGAAGTCGGCGTAACCGTCAACACCGGCCGATCGCGTCACGCGAGACGAGGAGATCAGTATGACCGGCCAATCCGAGGCTGAACGAGACAAAGCCGTGGTCGACGCCTTCTATCAGGCAGGCATCGAAGGCCACCTTACAAGCTTCGCGCGGTATCTGGATCCCGACTTCAAGGTAACCGCGCCCAATTATCTTCCCTGGGGCGGCACACATTCGGGCGCAGCGTTCTTTCGAGACGAAATACTGCGCTACCTACCCAATGTGTTCGACTTCGCGCGCTTTAGCTACGACAGCATTATCGCGGAGGGCGGACGCGTATCCGCGGTGATCAACATGGGAGTTACCGGCACCGACGCAATTGTCAAAATCGTCGACGTTTGGACTGTCCGAGGCGGGAAGGTCACGTCGATCTGGGTCGCCTATTTCGAGCCCCAGGCGCTTCTGGACAAACTCGGCATCGCCCACCAGCTCGCCAGCTGACGGCCGCCGGTCGTTCGAGGCAGCGTCAGCGCAGAAGATCGAACCGAGCACGTATTAGATGTGCAACCACAGCCATCAGACCTCGCCGATGCTATTCCTGGGACTCTAACGGGAACCGTCGGCCCTAACCAGAAGGGTGAAAGCTATGGAACAGACAGTCCTGCCAGCAGCCAAGCCGATCAAAATTCCTGGGCCCGATCATCCGATCACGATTGAACGCAATCCCGCTCGGATCGTGGTTTCGGTCGCGGGGCGGATCGTCGCCGACACACGAGAAGCTTTGACGCTCCGCGAAGCGGCCTATCCCGCGGTTCAGTACATCCCGCGCAAGGATGTCGACATGGCGCTCCTCGAGCGCACCGATCGCGCCACCTACTGCCCTTACAAGGGGGATTGCAGCTACTTCAGCATTCCGGTCGGCGGCAATCGTTCGATCAATGCTGTGTGGAGTTATGAGGCCCCATACGCTGCCGTCACGCCGATCAAGGATCATCTCGCCTTTTACCCCGACCGCGTCGACGCGATCGAAGAACGACTAGAGGCCTGATCGCCCCTCCCCCTAGCGTTCCGGGCCTCGCTGTTGACCTGCGAGGCCCGGATCTAGTCCAACAACGCGCTCTGCAAGCGACTGCCCGAGCAAATCGAGACTATGCGATCGTAAAATCGCCTGCCTCGCGTGACATGCGGTACTCACAATCATTTAATCGCCATAATAACACTATATATCCTTGCGGGCATCGGCACCTCGAGCGGGTGCGGGATTGTCATGCTTAGGAGTGGGCGATGCCTGATCTCGACCTGATAAAACAGGCGGAACAGGGAGTGCGGGACCGGCGCGGGCGGTTTGTCAGGGGCCGTTCGGGCAATCCCACCGGCCGGTCGCGCGGCTACCTCGGAAACCCGAGTTTCATTAACCGGACAGCGTCTTGATCGGTCTCCTAGCGACGCGCGCTCGTTTACCGGTTTGCAGCCGCCTCTCGCGCCTTTTGCAGCGCTGCCAGCACCCGGCGCGGGGTGATCGGGGTCTCGTTGACTTCGGCGCCGATGCCCGCCAAGGCGTCGCGCACGGCGTTGGCGATCGCCGCCGGCGGGGCGACGGCACCACCTTCGCCCATGCCCTTCATGCCGTATTCAGTCGCCGCGGCGGGGGTGTGCAGGTGGGCGATCTTGATAGCCGGCATTTCGGCCGCACCCGGCAAGAGGTAGTCGGCCAGTGTGCCGGCGAGCGGCTGGCCCGTCTCGTCGTAGGGGATCTCCTCGTAGAGTGCGGTGCCGATGCCCTGGACGACGCCGCCCCGGATCTGGCCCTCGACGATCATCGGGTTGACCATCGTGCCGCAATCCTCGGCGACGGCGAAGTCGAGGAGCTCGATGAAGCCGGTCTCGGGGTCGACCGCGACGACCGCACCATGCGTCGCGTAGGAGAAGACACCGGTGCCGATCGCCGGCTCGTAGGTTGCCGTTGCGTCGAGCAGCGGGTCGACACCGGGCGGCAGCCCGTCCATCCGCAGATGGGCGACACGGGCGATCTCGGCGATCGCGACCGAGCCCTGCGGGCCCAGTACCGCGCCGTCGGCGCAGCGCACCTGTGCGGGATCGCATTGCAGCAAATGCGCTCCGATCCGGCACAGCTTGTCACGCAGCATTCGACTGGCCCGCGCTACCGCGCCCCCAGACATCACCATGCTACGCGAGGCGAAGGTGCCAAACCCGAAGGCGGTGCTCTCGGTGTCGCCGTGGCGCACTGAGATATGCGCCGGATCGATGCCGAGCTCGTGCGCGGCGATCTGCGACAAGGTCGTCTCGAGTCCCTGACCATGCGATTGGATGCCGACCATCAGCACCACGCTGCCGTCGGGCAGGATCCGTGCCGTGCAGCTCTCGAACCCCGGAATGACCGCGGCACCGCGGGCGACGAATTCCGCGGCACCATGCGCGGTCTGCTCGGCAAACGCGGCAAAGCCGATGCCGACGAGGCGCCCGTCGGGCTCGCCTTTCCGCTGGCGCGCGCGAGTCGCGGGCAGGTCGAGCAGCTCGGCGCAGAGACGCACGCTTTGCGGATAATCACCATTGTCGAGCCGCATGCCGCCGACCGTGGTGAACGGCATCTGCGCCGACGGCACCATGTTCTCCGCCCGTACTTCGACCGGGTCGCGCCCTGCCGCGCGCGCGACTTCGTCGATCATCCGCTCGATCGCAAAGCACGCCCCCGGACGGCCGACCCCGCGATAGGGGCCGAGCGGCGTCTTGTTGGTCGCCACCGTGTAGTGCCGGGCCCGGTAATTGGCGATTGTGTATGGCCCCGGCAGGTTGCGCGCCGCCATTGCCGCCTCTTGATACGGTCCCTGCGGCCACAGCCCATAGGCGCCGGCGTCGACGACGATTTCGGTGTCGACCCCGAGAATGCGGCCCTGCCGATCGGCGTAGGCGGTGACCTTGTAGTGGTGATCGCGGGTATGCGCCGAGGTCAGCAAATGCTCGCCGCGATCCTCGACCCAGCGGACGGGGTGGTCGAGCCCCAGCGCCAATGCCGCCAGGATGATCTCCTCGGGGTAGAGCCGGGCCTTGGGCCCGAACCCGCCGCCGACATCGGGGGCGACGACGCGGATGCAGCGCGCCTCGACGTCGAGGAACTCGCCGAGGGCCACGCGCAAGGTGTGCGGCGTCTGGGTCGAGGCATAGACCACGACCTCGTCGAGACGGTGGTCGCGATAAGCGAGCACAGCGCGGCCTTCGAGCGGTGCTCCGGACTGCCGCTGCATGCGGAACTCTCGTCTGACCGTGATTTCCGCCGCGCGTGCTGCGGCCTCGATGTCGCCGCCCTCGACGACGCGCTCGACATAGAGGTTGTCGCCCCACTGCTCGTGGATCAGGTGGCGGCTGCCGTTCATGTCGCGCGGCGCGTCGACCACGGCGTCGAGCACCTCGAAATCGACCTCAACGGAGTTGGCGAGGTCTTCGGCCTCGCCGCGCGAGGGGGCGATGCAGGCGGCAATCGCCTCGCCGACATAGCGCGCCTTGTCGATGGCGAGCGGCGGCCAAGCCGGCGTCTTGGCCCCGGCCGCGTGCACGGTGATGCGGATCGGCTTGATGCGCGGCAGATCGGCGGCGGTAAAGACGCGGCCGCGCGCCTCGGGCGGCACCGAGATCGATCTGATCCGGGCGTGGGCATGAGGGCTGCGGACAAAGGCGACATCCATCATCCCGGGCAATTTGATGTCGGACACGAATTCGCCGCGCCCGTGGAGATGCCGCTCGTCCTCCTTGCGCAGCAGCGACGCGCCGATGCCGGATCCGTCATTGGCCATGCCGCACCTCCCTGGCGATTTCCTTTGCGGCTTCGGTAATCGCCGTGACGATGTTGGTGTAGCCGGTGCAGCGGCAGATATTGCCGGCAAGGCCCTCGCGGATCTCGCGCTCTGATCCGGCGCGCCCACGCCGGATCAGGTCGCACGCGGTAATCAGCATCGCCGGAGTGCAGAACCCGCATTGCAACGCGTGATGTTGATGAAAATTCCGCCGCAATGCCGCCATCACCGGGTCGCCGGCGAAGCCTTCGATGGTCTCGACGGTGCGGTCGTCGCAGGCGACTGCGACCATCAGACACGAGCGCGCCGGCTCGCCGTCGACCAGCACCGTGCACGCGCCGCACACGCCGTGCTCGCAGCCGAGATGGGTGCCGGTCAGATTGCGGCGCTCGCGGAGAAAATCGGCCAGCGACAGGCGCGCCGGCACCTCATCGGCAACGACATTGCCGTTGATGCGCAAACGGATCGTCGTCACACCAGCACCTGCTGCACCGCGCGCATCGCGGCGACAGCGTGAAGGTTGCGCTGGAACTCGTCGAAATGCCGGTCCGATGCGCGGTCGAGGTCGGCAGCGACGGCATTGCGCAGCGCCTCGGGGTCGCGATGGCCCGCCGCGAGCAGCTCAGCGGTGCCCTCGAGCGCCAGCGGCGCGCCATTCGCCGCGCCGATAACCACCCGCGAGCAACCCCGGCCGGGATCGGCGACAACGACCGCGAGCGCCGTAGGGAACTCGCCCGACTTGCGACAGAGCTTGAGATAGCCCCAGCGGGCGCCGTCGGACAGCTTGGCCACGCGCACGCTCTCGATCAACTCGTCGGCGGCGAGACGGGTCTCGAAGATCCCGGTCGCGAACTCGGCGCATTTGAGCGAGCGCCGTCCGCTCGGGCCCAAGAGCGTGAGCTCGGCGTCCAGCGCCGCGAGAACCGCCGGCCATTCGGCTGCGGGGTCGGCGAGCGCGAGGCTGCCGCCGATCGTGCCGCGGTTGCGGATCGCGCGGTAAGCCAGGGTCGCGGCGACGCGCGGCATCAGGCCTCGGGAGGGGTCGGCGACCCGGTCGTCCTCGATCGCCGCGTGGGTCACGCAGGCGCCGAAGGTCACGGCATCGCCATCGTCGGTCGCCGATATCAGCTCGGGCAGCCGCGCGATGTCGATCAGCAGCCCGGGCGTTGCCAGCCGCAGGTTCATCATCGCCATCAGCGACTGCCCGCCGGCGATCACGCGCGCATAGACCGAGGCATGCGCCAGCAGCCCCACGGCCTGGGTCAGACTGCGGGGTCTGACATAGTCGACGGCCGGAGCTTTCACGACCGGGTCTCTGAGCCGAGTGGCTACTTACGGGTGCGGGCGGCCATTTCGGCGGCGGCCGCGGCGCGGCGGTCGGCGAATTTCGGCACGAGCCCCCGCGACGGCCCGACCTCGTTGCCCGAGCCGCCCGGGTCCTTCTGGGCGCCGCCCCACCCGGCATGCGAGATGTCGAAGATGACCCCGTTCGGATCGCGAAATTTGACCTCATAGAAGCTGCCGCCCTTGACGTCGGGCTCGCCCATCAGCCATTCGCCGCCGGCTTGCTCGATGCGCCGCTGCACCGCCTCGGGATCGTCGACCCAGACCCCGAAATGATGGAGCCCGAAATGGTCGCGACCGGTTCCTTGCGCTGCTTCGTCGGATTTGAAATGCAACAGCGCCAGGTTGATCACCCCGTCGGACAGAAAGACACCCTCGGCGAGGCTGGAATCGGTCTCGCCCACCACCTCCATCCCGAAAGCGTATTTGTAGAATTCGGCGGTCTTCCACGGGTCGGGCACCGACATCGCGAAGTGACGCAGCTTTCCCACCGGTGTTCCCCTTGTTGTACTCTCAGCGGGGGACTGCATCACCGGCCGGCGGCCTTGTCAATCGGGCTCCGCGATCAGCTGCCGCCGTAAAAGGGCGTGCCGGCGATGGCGGGGCGAGCGATTTCGGGCGGGACGAGCTGGGTGAAAAAGTAGGTGCGCAATCCCTCGCTGCTGCCCACCTTGTCCCGCATCGACAGGACTTCGACAAAGGCCTCCTGTCCGGGGCCGAGGTTGAATTCCGCAAACTGATGGGGATAAGGAGCGCCGTAGCTGTCTACCGCGACCGTATAGAATCCAGGGGGGACGTCGCGATAGAAGGCCCCGTTCGGCTGCACGACCCCGGCTATTTGGCCGTTCAGATTCGCATAGGGCGTCTGGTTGGGCTCGTTTGGCGCGTCGTTGCGGTATATCCAGATTCGGGCGGCACCACCCGGGGCCGGCGGGATGGCCACCGAGCTCGTCGGCGGCAGCGGGGCGCAATTCGCCGCGAGGAGCAAAACGGCGGTCGCCGCAGCACCCCACCACCGAAATGTTGTGAACGCAAGATTCCTACCCATTGGCCGCCTCGCCAGGAAGGATCACCTACTGCCGTAAAAGGGAGTGCTCGAAATGGCAGCCCGAGCGGCGTCGGCCGGGAAGAGCTGGGTGAAGAAGAGGGTGCGGGTACCGACGCCGAATTCGCCGCCCACCTTTTCCCTCATCGACAAGACTTTGACAAAAGCCTCCTGCCCGGCGCCGAGGTTGAATTCCGCAAACTGGTTGGGGTAAGGAACGCCATAGCTGTCCAAGATAACCGTATACTGTCCGGGCGGCACGTCCCGATACATTGCTCCATTTGGCTCGACTATCCCGGCTATACGGCCGTTCAGCCACATATAGGGGCGCTGTTGGGCCTCGTATGGCCCGTCGTTGCGATAGATCCAGATTCGCGCCGCGCCGGCCGGAACAGGCGGAATCACCGCCGAGCTCGTCGGCGCCGCCTGAGTGTAATGCGTTAGGACCAAGAGGAGGCTCGCAAGGCAACGGTGCAACCAACGTCGTGGGGCGCCAGGAATTCTGGACATGACCCGCCTCCTCCCGTGATCCTTATGGGACAGCCGACATCCGCCACCTATTCCCACCATCATGAACTACGAAACACCGAAGCTGCACATTCTTCGGCTCAACCGCACTCGGCTCGGCCTAGCGATCCGGCTGGTTCTGGCGGGGGTGCATTCGTATCCGGGGTCCGGCCTGGCGGCAGGGCAAGGCGACGGCGCAGCCGCGAAGCCCAGATCTGACTGCAGCAGCGCTCCGACGGCAATCGATCGGCTGATCTGTGCAGAGCCATCGCTCGCCGTCATCGACACCGCCCTCGATGCAGCTTTCCGTGATCGCCGGGACCGGGCGGCACGCCCTGCGGAGCGCGAGGCAAGACTGGCCGAGCAACGGCTCTGGCTCGAAGGCCGCGCGCCGGCCTGCCCGGCAGCGACGCCCAGCGCATTGCCGGCGGGAGCTCGGCGCGAAAGTGCCGTCGCCTGTCTGTCGCGGATCTACGAGCAGCGGCTAGCCGTGTTGCGTTTCGAGCTCAATGCCGCGGCATGGCCGCGCGTTCGGTTCCGCCCGACCCTCCTCGAAGGCGCCGGCACCAAATTATGCGAGGAGCTGCAACGCGACCTCGTGGCGAGCTTTTTCGGCCGCGGGTTGTTCGTCAATCCGCTCGGCGAGCGTGAGATCGGTTTCATGCCGATACCCGGTCTCGGCGACGATCCGATGGTCCTGCGCGCTGATATCGACGCCTACAATCTCGGCAAGCCTTTCCCGGTCTTGCAATGGATCGAGGACAATAGCGGTCTGCAATTGTCCACTGTCGAATACCGCGCCTTTGCTTCACCAACGGAGTTGCTGGACGCGATCGGTCGCGGCATTCAGCCGGTGGCAAAAAGCGTGCGCAGCGCTGCCCATGCCGTCATCGATGTGGATCGGCTGCCGCGTCCGGATCCGAAGAAGCCAATAACGCAGCCTCGCGCAGCCTTCGCCGGCGGCTCGATCCTGACGCTCGACGAGATGCCGCGGTTCTTCAGCTACGAAGACCGCATCTACCTGCTCGGTCCAATGAAATCCGGCTCCGACAAGCCCGGCGATTTGGGAGCCTATCGGCTTTACGGACCGGCTCAGTTGCACCGCGCTTGCCTGTTCGACGCCCACATGCCGATCGCGCGTTCGTCCGATCGGGCGCTGGCTCTACCGGAAATCGAAGCATTCGGCCGCGCCGCCGGACCGCTGCTGCCGACCGGCAGGCTCTGTGCCGGCGTCAGCGACACGGCGCGCACCCTTGCCGACCACGCGGCGTGGCGACCCTGGGCTCTCGACCGCCGCCCGGCACCCGGCGATCTCAGCAGCGAGCAAATTGCCCTCTACATGCGCAATCGCGCGCTCACCGGCCCGGAAAAAGCGCGGCAGTACCGTGCCTACATCGCGGCCCGGGACGCGGCGATCGCTGCGTTGACGCCGTTCTACCGCAGCGCGTTCGGCCGCACGGCGGCGGAGGCGCAGCGGTTCGCGGCACTCTATCTCGATCGCAAGATTTCCGACGGCTTTGAAACCGATCCCGACGACCCCTCGACCTTAATGCTTCTGGCGGCGGATTATGCCGAGAAACACGACATTCAACAGGCGGCGCTGGCGGGCGATACTGTGGCCTTGCGCAACTTGCTTGGCCCCGAGCCGAAAGCAATCGCCAAGGGAGTGACGCGCGATCTCGATGAGCCGCTGCTGACCGACGCGATCGAACATCCGGCGACGCTGCGGGCGCTGTTGGAGCTCAGTCTCGATCCGAACGAGATCGGTGCTTCCGGGCGCACGCCGCTGATGACGGCGGCGCGGCTCGATCTGGTCGAGGCCGCCGGCATCCTGCTGACATATGGTGCCGCCCCCGACGCCGGGGCCGGCGACGCGGTCGCGCAGACCGACAGCACCGGCGACCCGCTATGTATGAAGGGAGACGTTGCGGTAAGCGACGCGCCCGGGCGGACCGCGCTGTCCTATGCGGCCGAGTTGGGCTCGCCCGAGATGGTCCGCCTGCTGCTCGACCACGGTGCCAAGGCAGCGCGCCCCGACAGCACCGGCCGCCGCCCGGCGGACTACGTCAATAACCGCAGCGGCGACCCAGCCCAAGCCGGCACGATCGCCGAGATGCTGAAGTGAGCGAGGAATCCCGTGACTCCGAGCCGAACCCAATGTCGGAAATCTTTACACTTTTTGCAAGCCGCGACGAGCAGCCGAGCAAGCTACCGAGCTGAAATTACGGCATTATCGCGATATCGAGCCGCACGCAGTGCCGGAAAACGGTGTCGGATTTTTTTACACGCTATCTGCGCGTTCCAACCCTTTGCGATGAGCGACAAGATAGCTATGTCGTTAATATAAGTTAAAATTTTATTAAATTCCGTTTCTGTTCACGCTGTCGGATTTTTTTACAGTTTCCGTAGACCCCCGCGGCGCTCAGGCTCGGGAGGGAAACCTATCATATTGATTTTACAGGACTTCAAAGTTTTAACCATCTCTAGGCACAGATTTTGCCGGAACATTGGTTGTCTGGAATCGGGGAAACGTCGGAAACCCGGCACCCCAGCCCTGTTGAAAGGGGGAAAACTCATGAGGATACGCGCTCCATACTTCGCGGCGGCTTTGGCCCTCGCATTCGCTCCTAGTGCCAACGCAACGATCGTCGGGAGCACATACAATTTCACCACGTCGGTAACCGGCAATACACAGATCAGCCCCTTGGGCGGGCCCACGAGCCATACCGATCCGGCCAATCCCGGCTTCTGCGTCGGGCCGCCCGTCGCCTGTGGCGTTGGTCAGGGTGTTTCCGGCGCCTTTACCTTTGCAACGGTGACGTCGACGCTGGATACGATCACGTTTAGCTACTTCGGATCGACCGCTGGTGCGGGTCCCGGCAGCTTTTCTATAGATCTCGGGAACTTCGTGACGACCAATGGCGAGGCGATTACCGGTGTGACCTTCGCCTCGGGAGGTCTTGGTGGAGCCACCACCAGCGTGACCTTTAATGGTACCGATGCGATCTTCACGGAAACCACGGGTACCAATTACAACGCTATCGGCGGAAACACCGTTGTGTTCAACGTAGCCACTACGGGTCCTCGCGTCCCTGAGCCTGCCAGCATCGCTCTCCTGGGCAGTGCCCTACTGCTGGCGTTCGGGGTGATCCGGCGTCGACGCAACCGCGTGTAAAGAAACCCCTCACCTCTTCGGCGGCGCCTTCGGGCGCCGCTGTCGATTCCAGGGGTGCGCTGGGGTTTCGCCGCAAAGCGGGTCGACGCGCTCCCCTGTCGGTTTTCTTTACACCGAGCCCCGCCTTCGCGACCGATCACCCCTTCTGGTGGTCGGCGCGCCGCCGGCAAGGGGCCGATCGGGCGAGTTGGCGGCTTAGTCGAAAAACTGGATGCCGGGCTCCCACGGGTCCTTTTTCATCGCGGCTAGCCGGGTCCGCCAATCCCCGGCATGGATCTCGAGCTTGTGGCCGTCGGGGTCGAGAAAATAGAGCGAGGGACCTTCGCTGCGGTTGTCCTGCCAGATCGCCGCCCCTGAGGCGCGGATCCGCGCGGCGGCGTCAGCGAACTGCGGGCCGGAGACGCCGAAGGCGATGTGGGAGTATTCCGGCAGCGGCGAAGCTCGCGTCCGCTCGTCGAGTGTAAGGCACAGCCACAGATCGCCGGCGAGGAGGTAGGCGCCTTTGCTCCAGCGCGCCAGCGGCTTTGCTCCGAGTGTCTCGACGTAGAAGCCGAACGACCGGTCGACGTCCCGCACCGAAAGGGTGATGTGATTAAGGCCGCTGATCATGGTGCAGAAATGGCGTTGCGGATCGCAAACGCCCCCATGAAGGTGGCGACCGCACCTTCGACGGCGGCGCTCACTCCCCGCTGATCCGCGTCTGTTTCAAGGCGCAGCAGGTGGCGGAGCTGAATTTCGCCGCGCACCAGGGAAACGAATTGCTCGGCGGCGAGCCGCGTATCGGCCAGCGCCAAGGTGCCCGAAGCTGTCGCGCTCTTGAGGAAGGCTTCGATCTGGACACGTTGGCGCTCGGGTCCGGCACGCCAGAACACCTCGCCGAGCACCGGGAAGCGGGTAACTTCGCCCAAGATGATCCGGTGCAAGGCAATCGACTCGGAAGACAGCAGGAGCTCGAGATAACGGCGGCCCAGCACCGTCAGCGAGGCGCGGACGTCGCAGGGGTCGAGCTCGCCCGCCGAGAAGCGCGCGAAGTAGCGCTCGCACTCGCGTCCGATCATCGCCCCGAAGAGCTCTTCCTTGCCGGCAAAATGGGCGTAGACGGTCGCCTTCGAGACGCCGGCTTCGCGCGCGATCGCATCCATGCTGACCGCCCCGAAACCGGCGGCAAGAAAGCTCCGCTTGGCTGCGGCGAGAATGCTTTCCGCCTTGCTGGCGAGCGGCCCATCTTTGCGGTCGATGTTTTCCATCGCGCCTGTTGTGCCCTCCCACCAGGGTGACGAGGCTTGACAGCATTTAGCCGAGCCAACATCTTGGCGCAAGGGTGAACTGAACGGTTTAGTTCAGCCCGGGTCGGGTGGAAACGCTTGCGCAAGGTTCTGTTCATAATTCTGCCGGTCGTGGTGCTCGCCCTGGGTGTGAGCGGCGGCTGGTATTGGTGGAATGTCCTGCGCTTCCTGCAGTCGACGGATGATGCCTATGTCCAGAGCGACATCACACTGATCAGCCCGAAGGTCGAGGGCTACATCAAGGAGGTGCGGGTCGCCGACAATCAGGAAGTCGCCGAGGGCTCGGTGCTCTTCGTCATCGACGATCGCGACTTCGCCGCCAAGCTCGCCCAGGCGGAGGCGGCCGTCGCCGGCGAAGAAGCGATCATCGCGACCTACGAAAACCGGCTCAAATTGCAGCAGTCAATGATCGAGCAGGCGGCGGCCACGGTGCAGTCGGCCGAGGCCGATCTAGCTCGAGCCCAACAGGATCACAAGCGCTACAGCGCGCTGGTGACGACCGATTTCGCCAGCCGGCAACGTTTCGAGCAGGCCGAAACCGACGCCCGCAAGGGCGAAGCGGCAGTCGCCAAGACCCGTGCGGCATTTGCCGCGGAGCAGAGCCAGCTCGCCGTGCTGCGCTCGCAGCAGCGCGAGGAAGAGGCGAAATTGCAACAGGCCCACGCGGCATTGCGCCTCGCCCGCAACGACCTCGAAAATACGGTCATCCGGGCGCCGGTTTCCGGGGTCGCGGGCAATCGCGCCGGTCAGGTCGGCCAGTACGTCAAGGCCGGCACCCAATTGCTGTCGCTGGTGCCGTTGTCGCGCGTCTATGTCACGGCGAACTTCAAGGAGACCCAGCTGACCCGGATGCGGCCGGGGCAGCTCGCCGAGGTGTCGGTGGACGCCTATCCCGACCTGATCCTCGATGGCCGCATCGAGAGCTTTGCACCGGCGAGCGGCGCCCAGTTCAGCCTGTTGCCGCCCGACAATGCAACCGGGAATTTCACCAAGATAGTGCAGCGCGTACCGGTGCGGATCGCCCTGCCGGCGAACAATCCTCTTACCGGGCGGCTGCGCCCGGGTCTCTCGGTCACGGTGACGATCGACACCAGGAATGCCGGTGAGGGCGACGGGCTCGTTGGCGCCGCGCAGGCCAAGGCTGCGAGCCCGGCCACAGGACGATGACCTGGGCGCTGCCCTCGCCGCTGCGGCGGGCGCGGATCGCGCGGCGTGCGGTCGTAGCCGCGCAGCCGAAACCAACAGCGGCTACAGCCGCGGTGGGCTCGGCGAAACCCGCGCCGGTGCCGACCATGCGCGACTGGCTCGGCGTGCTGGCGATGGGCACAGGACTGTTCATGGCGATCATGGACGTGCAGATCGTCACCAGCTCCTTGACCCAGATCCAGGGCGGGCTGTCGGCCAGTGCCGACGAAATCGCCTGGGTGCAGACATCCTATCTGATCGCCGATGTCGTAATGGTGCCGCTGTCCGGCATGATGTCGCGGCTGTTGTCGACGCGCGTCCTTTTCGTGACCGCCGCGCTGGGCTTTACCGGGGCGAGCGTGCTGTGCGCCACCGCCTCCAGCCTGGATCAGATGATCGCCTATCGCGCGATGCAGGGTTTCTGCGGCGGCGCGATGACGCCGACAGTATGGCCGGTCGTCTATAGCAAGTTCCGCGGGCGGCAGCTGGCGACCGTGATCGCGATCATCTCGGTGATCCTCAGCATGTCGTCGACCTTGGGCCCGACGATCGGCGGCTATCTGACCGACACCTTCTCGTGGCACTGGCTATTTCTCGTCAACATTGTGCCCGGCATCGCCGTCGCCGTCGCTGTGTGGCTCACGATCGACATCGACAAGCCCGAGCTCTCGCTGCTGCGGCATTTCGATCTCTGCGGGCTGGTGCTGATGGCGCTTTTTCTCGGCTGCCTGCAATACGCCCTCCAGGAAGGCCCGCGCTGGGACTGGCTGGCCGACGAGACGATCTGCGCCGCCGTCGCGGTATCGGCGATCGCTTCGGCGTTCTTTTTCTGGCGGGTGCTCACCTACCACCAGCCGATCGTCGATGTGCGCGCCTTCCTGAACCGCAACTTCGCGCTGGGCACGTTCTTTACGTTTACAATCGGCATCGGGATGTACGGCACAACCTACCTGGTCCCACTGTTTTTGGCCCAGGTCCGCGGCTACAGCGCGCTGCAGATCGGCCTGACCGTCATCGTCGTCGGCCTCGTCACGATGGTGATGTCACCGGCCAGCGCGTATATGGCGCGCAAGCTCGACCTGCGCGTGATGCTGTCGATCGGCTTGGGCCTCTTCGCCTTCTCGATGTATCTGACGGCCACGCTGACCAATCAGACCAGCTTCTGGGAGCTGTTCGTGCCGCAGGCGGTTCGCGGTCTCGGATTGATTTGCTGCTATCTGCCCGCAAACCTGATCGCGCTCGGCTCGTTGTCCACCGACAAGATGAGAAACGCCGCCGGTCTCTACAACCTCACTCGCGATCTCGGCGGTGCGATCGGCCTGGCGGCGATCGGCACGATCATGAACAACCGTCTGCACTTCCACTGGAACCGACTGATCGAGGACATCAACCCGGCGCGCCCGGCGGTGCAGCATTTTCTCGAGATGCAGTCGGGCCGCCTCGAAACGCTGGTCCCGGGCGATGCCGGACGCGCCGCGGTCAGGCTGCTCGCCAATCTGGTGCAGCGCGAGGCGCTGGTCCTGACCTACAACGACGCACTGATGCTGATCGGCGGGCTGTTTGTCGCCGCGCTCTTCATGATGCCGCTCGTCCGCCGCCCGCGCTCTACGCCGGTTTCGCCCGGCCATTGAGAAGCCACTCTCCGCCCTTCCGGGGGGAGAGGGAGGGGCCCGCGTGCAGCGCGGGAGGGTGAGGTGGGCGCTGGCAAGCGCTCTGGAATCCCCTACCTCACCCCGGCCCTCTCCGCCCCCGGGGGCGGAGAGGGAGATGCTGTTTGCGTATCACAATTAGACATTTACCGGTGCCGGCGGGGTTCGGCCGCGGATCAGATCGGCCGCCTTTTCGGCGATCATGATGACCGGTGCATTGATGTTGCCGCCGACCAGGTCGGGCATCACCGAAGCGTCGACGACGCGCAATGCGTCGACGCCCAGGACCCTGAGCTCGGGGTCGACGACCGCATCCGGATCGTTCGCTCTGCCCATTTTGCAGGTGCCGAGCGGATGGTGAACCGTGATTGCGGTCGCCCGGATATGGGCATCGATCTCGGCATCAGACCGGCAATCCGGACCGGGCCTGATCTCCCCGGCAGCAAATGCGGCCAAGTCCGGCTGTGCGCCGATCTCGCGCACGGTGCGCACGCCGGCGCGCAACGTGGCCCAGTCCTTCTCGGTCGCGAGGAAATTCTGACGAATGCGCACCGGGGTGCGCGGATCTTGCGAAGCCAGCTCGAGATGGCCGCGGCTCTCGGGCCGCAACAGCACCGCCCGGCAGCCGAAACTGTCGGCATAAGGCGGCACGAAGGGCGGGAAATATGGCGCCGCCGTCATCGGCGCGGCATGGAACAGGAGCTGGATGTCCGGCAGCGCCGGCCCGGCCTCGCTTTTTAAGAAGGCCATGATCCCGCCTGGCCAATCCGATGCGATCCCCTCGCCGCGCAAATAGGCCTTGCCGAGCTCCACGAGGATGCGGTCGGCGCGCATCTTGGCATGCAGCGGCCCGGGCTCCCTGCGGGCATAGGCGACGGTGACCGACACGTGATCCTGGAGATTGGCGCCGACCCCCCGCAGCGGAACTCTTACGGCGATCCCTTGGGCACCGAGCGCCTCGGGGTCGCCGATCCCGGACAGCATCAGGAGCTGCGGCGAGTTGATCACCCCGCCGGCGAGGACCACCTCGCGCTCGGCGCGGGCGACCCGTTGCTCGCCGTCCTTCAGATATTCGACCCCGACAGCGCGGTGCCCCTCGAATAGGATCCGCGTCGCCAGCGCCTCGACCTCGACCGCAAGATTGGGCCGCGTCAGCGCCGGCCGCAGATAGGCGACGGCGGCACTGCAGCGTTGCCCGTCGCGGATCGTCTGTTGCGTGCGGCCGAAACCTTCCGGCTGCGCGCCGTTATAGTCATCGGTCAGCGGGTAGCCGGCGGCCGCACCGGCCGCACGATAGGCCTCGACGAGCGGGTCCCGGTAGCGCGTCGTCCGCGTTGTCAGCGGCCCGTCCCCGCCGCGATAGGTGCTGTCCCCACCCTCCCAGCTTTCCTGGCGGCGGAAATAGGGCAGCACATGGGCGTACGACCAGCTCGTCAGCCCCGCTTCGGCCCAGCGCTCGTAATCGCCGCGGTGACCGCGCACATAGGCCATGGCATTGATCGAGGACGAGCCGCCGATCACCTTGCCGCGCGCGCACTCCACCCGTCGCCCATCCATCGTCGCCTCGGGCTCGGCCGAATAGCCCCAGTCGTGCTTGCGCCGCTGCAGCATCCGGCCCCAGGCGAGCGGAATGCGGATCCATGGATCGCGGTCCCAGCCGCCCGCCTCGAGCATCAGCACCCGCGTGTCCCGATCCTCGCTGAGCCGGTTGGCCAAGACGCAGCCGGCCGATCCCGCGCCGACGATGATGTAGTCGCATGACCGATCCGGCATGTCGCTTTCCTCCTCCAACCCATGCTCTACCCGCTCGGCTCCTCTCGTCACAGCCCTTTTGCTGGTGGATCAGGTCCAACGGATCCCGCCCGGGATCCCCGCGGTGCACCGAAAACCCGCCGCCCCGGACACGAGCGCTCATTCGCCTGTGCGGGCGGAACCGTCCCGGCCCGGCCTGCTGGTTGCTTCCACCACCAGCCGCGCGATTTACCGTTGCTCAAGACGCTCCATCGCGCGATCGTGGCCCAACAATCGCCCCGAATCCGGGGAATGTCGGTCAAGGGAGGATCCCAATGCCGGAGCACCTGCATCGCCGCGAATTCATCCAGGCCTCGGCTGCCGCTGCCGGGGTGATCACCTCCGCCGGGCTGCTGCCGGGAGCCGCCCGCGCCGCCTCTTGGACGGCAGTCGACGCCCAGGTGCACGCCTATGAGCGCAACCATCCGGGCCGGCCCTGGGCCGACATTCTAGTCGGGCCAGCGGAGATGACCGGCGGCGAGATGGTGTCGGCGATGGATGCGGTCGGGGTCGACGGCGCGGTGCTGGTGTCGCCGTTCTCGATGTACCGTTACGACGCGAGCTACGTCCTCGAAGTGCAGGCAAAGCACCCGGACCGGTTCTGCCTGGTCAAGCCGGTCGATCCGAACGATCCTGCCGTCGCCGACGTCATCGCCGACTGGAAGGCGAAGAAGGGTACGGTCGGCGTCCGGATCATCATGCGCGACAATGTCTCGCCCGATCCGGCCGATCCCGGCCTCAACCGGGTGCTGGCGGCGGCGGCGAAGCACTCGTTGGCGGTCAACCTGCTGTGCTGGGGCCGGTTGGAACAGGCCGGACAAATGGCGGCCCGCAATCCGAACACCCGGCTCGTCATCGATCATCTGGGCTTGCAGCAGCCGTTCGAGCCGCCGGCGCCGGCGCAGCCCTGGGCCGAATTGCCGAAGGTGCTGGCGCTCGCGGCCTATCCCCATGTTGCCATCAAGATCACCGGCGCCTGCACACTGGCGCACGAGCCGTTCCCGTACCGAGACATCTGGGACCCGCTTGGCCGCATCTTCGACGCCTTTGGCTTCGACCGATGCATGTGGGGCACCGACTGGACACGCGCGGTTAAATTGCTGACCTACGCAGAGGGGATCGATGCATTCCGCCTCGCACACCTGTCCGATGGCGACCGTGCCAAGCTGATGGGCGGCACGCTGAGCCGCATCTACAACTGGTCGCCGTCGAAGGCCTGAGCGCCGACCCTGAACGCGACCCTCCGCCGCGCCGACGAGGTCATGGCCGACGGGGTCATTGAGTGAGACGATAGCGCGTTCACCATGTGAACGCTATACCGAGCCATATCGCTCCGCTCATCACCGGTCGTTTGCAACGGCGCGGGGGGTAACCGCCGCTATAAGTGCTTGAAGCGGGTGACGAGCCCAGCCGAGCCCTTGACGTGATCCTTGAGCGCGGCCGCCAGCTCTTCGCGGGTCAGACCGGGCTGCAGCGCCTTGGGGTCGAGGTCGGTTGCTACCAACGTCCAAGTATAATGATGCCAGTCAGTATTGGGCGGCGTTCCAGGCCCAAAATAGACTGCCTTTTCCATCGTGCTCTTCCCGCCGACAAACTTGTCGGAGGGCTGGCTGAGCTCGCCCTCGGCGAAACCCGTCACCGATGCCGGGATGCCGTAAATCACCATGTGCGACACACCAGCAGGAGCGCGCCCTTCGGGATCAAACAGCAGCAAGGCAAAGCTCTTGGTTCCTTCCGGCACGCCGGACCAGGCGAGGGGCGGCGAAATGTTCTCGCCAACGCAATTAGGGCTTCGCTGCTTGTCGCTGCACGCGTTTTTTATCGCCAGCGTGCCGTTGTCCGCGATCGCCGACGAGGTCAGCATCAGCACGTCCGCGTAGGCCACACCGAACGACAGTACCAATCCGCCTGCCAGCATCAAGCTTCCCAGACCGTACTTCATCGCGATCCTCCCTTTCATCCGTTTACTGGCGCCCACCGTGTTCCCCCAAGAAGTTGTGCTTCCCAGACACTAGGACGGGACTCGACCTGAGACGAGTACCCATAGCACCAACTTGACGCCGGGCCCAAGGATCCCTCTCCGGCTGTAGTAAGCCCGCCGAGCTGCTGAGGAGGACGGCTTTGGGGCCAACCTGCCCCGGGCACCGCCAGGGAGGCGCCGTAAAGCGGCCCTTTCTGAAACCGCTTTGGGCGCTATCGGCAGATTTCAGCGATCGGCGTATTCTGCGGCAGCTGAGTATCTTCGGATCAAAAGGATACGCCAGATGCTGATCGTCGACGCGCAGATCCATCTCTGGGAAAAGGGCACGCCATCGCCGCCGCACCGCCAGGAGCCTTACTCGGCGGCGGAGGCGATCGCTGCGATGGATGAAGCCGGCGTCGACCGCGCGCTGATCCACCCGGTGCTGTGGGACCCGGATTCGAACGAGCTGGCGATGGAAGCGGTGCGGCAATATCCCGATCGCTTCCGCATCATGGGCTGGTTCTATCTCGACGACCCGAACGGCCGCGACCTCGTCGCGCATTTCAAGCAGAGGCCGGGCATGGTCGGGCTGCGCTTCTACTTCAACGAGCGGCACAAGCGGGAGTGGATGACCGACGGGACGCTTGACTGGCTGTGGCCTGCGGCCGAGCGCGCCGGCGTGCCGGTGGCGCTTGCCGCCGCGTTGTTCCTGCCGACCGTCGGCCAGATCGCCGAGCGCCATCCCGGCCTCAAATTGATTGTCGACCACATGGCGGTATCGCCGGGCAGCAAAGGCGAGGCCGCCTATCGCTTCCAGCCCGAGCTGCTCGCACTCGCCAAATACCCGAACGTCGCGGTCAAGGCGACGGGTCAAGCGGGCTACGCCGAGGACGCGTATCCGTTCCGCAGCTTTCACCAGCCCCTGCACCGCTGCTTCGACGCGTTCGGCCCCGAACGGATGTTCTGGGGCACCGACATCACCCGGATGCCGTGCTCGTGGCGGCAATGCGTGACGGTGTTCACCGAGGAGCTGCCGTGGCTCAAGGGCCGCGACCTCGAGCTCGTCATGGGCGAAGCGGTGTGCAATTGGGTGGGCTGGCGCCTTCCCGACTGAGCCCGGTTTAAACTTAAAGCTTTGGCCTAAACGTCGGGAGGTGGAGATGAGTGATAATCGTCACCCAACATGTGCCGATTGGGTCGGTTGCGTATTCGCCTTGATCCTTTCACTTGGCGCCTTGCCGGCCAACGCGGGTGTTTTGTCGACGACCGACGTGCTCGCGAAGACCGGTCAAAGCATCGATGCATGGGGAGCGGCCTGGTGGCAAAACGCCTTTGTCCATCCAGATTTGCTCGGCGATACCACCGGCGAGTTCGGGTATCTGGGTAATGTAGGCGGCCCGGTGTTCTTCGCTGAAGGATCGGGGGGCGACCCCGTATCGCTCAGCTATACGGTTCCAAACAACCAGTACATTCTGCTTCCCGTCGCAACCTACATCTGGACCTTCTTCGATCCGTGCGCTTCGGTCGGTTGCGCGCGCGCCATCGTCAACAGCTTCGTCTCCGGAATCACGGATGCATTTGCCAGCATCGACGGCGTCCCGGTGGCCGACCTGACCTCGCACCTTGTGACGGTCGACACCACCACCCCGTTCGTTTTCCAGGTCGATGCGGGGCCGATCGGTCCGGACGGCTACGGGGGAATTCTTGACGCGGTTCAAGGAGGGCTTTGGCTCATGCTCGACCCGCTTTCCTCGGGCATGCACACCTTGACTTTCGGCGCTACCGTTCCGTCCCTCGATCCGATCACCGGCGACGTTCTCGATGGATCCATCGAATTGGCGACAAATCTGCAGCTTACGGCAGTGCCAGAGCCGTCCACCGTTGTCTTGCTGTGTGGAGGCCTGGCATTGGCATTCGGCCTGCGGAGGTCGCGTGCCGCGACCACCAAGCAGCGGAAGACCCCTCGCCTACTCTCATTCCGGGGCGCCGGAGTGACCTATCCCAATTAAAAGGACGGCGCCTCGCCCACGCCGTCAGTGGCATCCGACATCGGTTTCCCATGTAGCTTGAGGAACGCCTCCGCCGCACCCCGTGCTCTCCGGTCGATCTCCTCGCCAATCGGCACGCTGACTGCACCGAGCAGTCGATTGAGCATAAGGTCGCCCCACAGGAGCCCGAAGAACTGCTCCATCATTTGCCGCGGATCGCCATGACCTAAAATGCCGGATGCCTTCGCCCGGCCAAACAACTCAGCGAGCGCGTTGCGGTTGGCAGCCCGACTGGCATTTAGGATCCCGGCGACATCGGGCGAGCGTTCTGCCTCCGAGATCGCCAGGCGGTAAATCGCGATGACTGCCGGTTGGCTGACTTCCCGAATGACGGTCGCCCCAAAGCTAACCAGAATTTGCGCGAGCATTTCCCGGCTGCGTGGCGCGGGCAAATCCGGCGACAGCCGCATTCGCGCTGCCCGATTGGTGATGCACTGCAACAGGACGGCCTGTTTATTGGGGAAGTTCGCATATAGGTCGCGCTTCGAGACTTTGGCCCGCGTCGCGATCTCGAGTGTAGTGGTGCCGGCGTAACCGTTCTCGACGAACGCCTCGAATGCCGCACGGATGATTCGATTGCAGAGCGCGTTCTCGTTCGCCGCACGGGGAGGTGTCGTTTTTCTCATCTGCCGCAAAAATCCCTTGCGCTGGTACTTAGTCGTACCGTATAACCTGGTACGATAAGGTACCAAGTGCCAGTTTTCGGCCCGAATGCTGGGGTCTTGCCGAGAACCCGCGAGTCGGTTTCGAGACGCGATCCACGGAGGAGCGGCGCAATGACCATTTCCGAAAACCCCGAGACTTACATCGCCCGCCGGGACCTTCTCACTTTTGCGGGAGCTGCAGCGGCCGGCGGACTTGCAGCGACGAGCGCTGCATTGGCGCAATCGCAAACGCCGACCGGCGGACCACCGCCGGGACAGCCACAACCCAGCAGCACCGTCTTCCTGGACCGTCTGCCGGCGGGCGTGCTTCTGATCGGCATCAACCGGCCGGACGCACAGAACCGTATCGATATTCCGACGTTCAATGCGTTGGGCCAGGCATACTACGAGTTCGAGCACGACGATGGCTTGCGGGTCGCCGTGCTCTACGGCAAAGGGCCTGATTTTTCGCAGGGGCTGGACCTCCAATCCTGGGGCGCTGGACTCCGGGCGGGGCCATTTCAGGCTCCGCCGAAGTTTATCGATCCCGTTGGCACCGCCGGGCCGGAACGCTCCAAGCCGCTCGTCGTCGCTGTGCAGGGGCGCGTGACGCGCATCGCCCATGAACTCTTCCTGGCGGCTGACACGCGGGTTGCAGCTGAGAACGCGATCTTCAACCAGGGCGAAGTGACCGCCGGGTCTTTTCCGGGCGGCGGCGCGACCGTTCGCTTTGTGCGAGAAGCGGGATGGGGCAACGCGATGCGATACATGCTTACCGGCCAAGACTGGGGCGCCGCCGACGCTTATCGGATGGGGCTCGTGCAGGAGGTGACCGCACCCGGCCAGCAGCTCGACCGCGCTACGGACCTGGCAAAGCAGATCGCTTCCGTCGCGCCGCTGGGCGTGCGCGCCCTGCTCGTGTCGGCCCGTCGTGCTCTCAGCGAGGGTGAGAAGTTGGCGATGGCAACCTTGCAGCCGGAATTTGCGCGTCTGCTGAGAAGCGAAGATCGGCAGGAATACATCCGCTCGCTTCAAGAACATCGCACGCCGATCTTTGTCGGGCGATAGCCGTGGGGGACGCGATGCGAAGCCTATTCTCAATCGCAATATTGCTGGGCCTTGTCGCGCCTGCGGCGGCGCAAACGGCAGATCGACTCTACGTCATGGACTGCGGCCACAACTCCGCAAAGGACCAGGCGCGTTGGTCCCCGGGTGTCAATGTCGGCAAGCCGATCGAGATGTCGGACATGTGCGTCCTGATCAAGCACCGCGAGCAATGGCTGCTGTGGGACACCGGCTATCCCGACGCTGTCGCCGATCGGCCAGTCGATACGCCCGTAGGCCACGCAACGCGCGCGAAGAAGCTGATAACCCAGCTTGACGAGCTCAACCTGAAGCCCTCGGACATCGCCTTTGTCGCCGTCTCGCACACGCATGCCGACCATGTCGGCAATGTCGACCTGTTTTTAGCCTCGACCCTGCTGATCCAGAAGGCTGAGGTCGATTGGGCCTTTGCCGAAGGCAAGCCGGCACCCTTCAAAAAGGACCGGCCGATGAAGCTGCTGACCGGCGACCTCGACGTGTTCGGTGACGGCAGCGCCACCCTCCTCTCCACCCCGGGGCACACGCCGGGGCATCAGTCACTGCTGGTGCGTCTCGTCAAGACCGGCTGGGTCCTGCTGACGGGCGACGCCGCGCACTTCCAGGACAACTGGGATAATGATCGCGTGCCCTCGATAAATACCAGCGCAGAGCAGACGCATGCCTCCCATGCTCTGCTTGCCAAGATCGTCGCCGAGAAGAAGGCAGCACTCTGGATCAATCACGATCTGCCGACCTTCGGCGACCTCAAGCATTCTCCTGAATTTTACGATTGACCTCGTTCCGACCTCCCCCTTCAAGGGCGGGACCAGCCAATCCCAACATACTCGACGGCGCCGCTCCGGGCCATTGCATGTCACGGCGCGCACTCGCCAAGCATCTCCGGCTATCCGCAGGGGCGATATTGGCGGCGACCCGGTCGTCGCGGTGCTGACCGAGCAGGTCTCCGACCCGCATCTGGCAGGGCTGCGCCAGGACGGCGTGTCCTACATTTTCGCCGGCGAGCGGGAGCTCGATCTTGGGTCGGCGCTGGAGATTTTGAACCGCGAGCTGGGGTCGAACGGCTGCTGCTCGAAGGGGGCGGCGGCTCGAACGGGGCCTTTCTACGGGCCGGTCTGATCGACGAGATCAGCCTTGCGATCTGCCCCGCCGCCTCCGCCCGACAACAGGCTGGGCCAGTATGACGGGGCGATGATTGGAAAAAGAGAAAAAATCTCTCTCCCCATCGCCATCCCCGCGCCCCGCCCCTTGCCGTTGTCGAACCAGCACCCATATAAGGGGGGACGATGCTAAATAATCAATTATTAGCTTGGCTTTTATGATAGAAATACAGAAGCAAGATGTGGCTCTGTCGAATTCCGCTGCCGGCTCCCTGAAACCGCTCCGAAATTCCGCTGCCGGCCGGCCGGCCCAACCGCGTTCAAATATCTGATATAAAAGACATTATTGGCCATGAGAGGGTGCTTGTCGAGGGCTCAAAAGCGTTTTGTCCCTGTTCTCAGGGACATCGCCGACGGGGCCATCGATGGCCCGGGGAGCTATCGCCCGGCGGCGGGCGTTACCACATATCGGCGAGCACGAAACATCATCGGGTGTCATATGCCGTCGGCTGAGAAAATCGTCGAATTGCCCCTCCACGCGGAGGCCGTGAATGAACCCGACGTGGTTGCACGGTTCGAGATCCGCTACAGCCGGTTTCTCGACCCCAAAGGCAATGCCTTGCGCCCGCTGCCCGATTTTGCCGCCGAGCCCGCCGAGCTGGTGGCGCTCTACCGGGGGATGGTGCTGGCGCGCGCCTTTGATGCCAAGGCGGTGGCACTCCAGCGCACCGGTCGGCTCGGCACCTTTCCCTCGGCATTGGGTCAGGAGGCGGTGGCCGTCGGGATCGCCGCGGCGATGCGCAAGGAGGACGTGTTTCTGCCGGCCTTTCGCGAGCATGGCGCGCAGCTGTGGCGCGGGGTCAGCCTGGTCGAGCTTTTTCTCTTCTGGGGCGGCGACGAGCGCGGCAGCGATTTTGCCGGGCCGCGCGAGGATTTTCCGATTTGCGTGCCGGTCGGGACTCATGCGCCGCATGCCGTCGGTGTCGCGCTGGCGTTCAAGCTGAGGCACGAAAAACGGGTCGCCGTGTGTGCCTTTGGCGACGGCGCCACCTCCAAGGGCGATGTCGCCGAGGCGCTCAACATCGCTGGTGTGTGGCAGCTGCCGCTGGTTTTCGTCATCAACAACAACCACTGGGCTATCTCGGTCCCCCTCGCCCAGCAGACCGCGGCCGAGACCCTGGCGCAGAAAGCTGTTGCCGCCGGCATCGTGGGCGAGCAGGTCGACGGCAACGATGTCATCGCGGTGCGCGAGGCAGTGGGCCGCGCCGTCGCCAAGGCGCGGGCGGGCGGGGGGCCGACCCTGATCGAGGCGCTGACCTATCGGTTGAGCGACCACACCACCGCCGACGACGCGCGCCGCTATCGCAGCGATTCCGATGTGAGCCCGCATTGGGCCGAAGACCCGATCACGAGACTGCGAAACTACCTCGTCGGCCGCGGGATTTGGGCCAAAGCCGACGAGGAAGCCCTGCTCTCCGAGGCAGCGGCTGCGGTCGACAAGGCAGTGGAAACCTATCTGGCGACCCCGCCGCAGAACGCGGAGACGATCTTCGACTTCACCTACGAGACGCTGCCCAAGGATCTCGCCGGGCAGCGCCGAGCGGCACTCGCCACCGCGCGGGAGTGAGCCGGCGATGTCCGAGATCAACCTCGTCCAGGCCGTCAATCTGGCGCTCGCCCGCGCCATGGCAGAGGATGGCGCTGTGCTCGTCCTCGGCGAAGACGTCGCTGCCGAGGGCGGCGTGTTCCGCGCCACCGACGGCCTCTTGCAGCGCTTCGGGCCCGATCGCGTGCTCGATACGCCACTCGCCGAAAACGCCATCGCCGGGCTGTCGGTCGGGCTCGCCGCGCAAGGCTTCCGGCCGGTCGCCGAGATCCAGTTCACCGGCTTCATCTACCCGGCGATCGACCAGCTGGTGAACCATGCCTCTCGCCTGCGCAACCGGACGCGCGGGCGGCTCACCTGTCCGATGGTCGTGCGCTCGCCGGCGGGCGGCGGCATCCGTGCCATCGAGCATCACTCCGAGAGCCCGGAGGCGATGTTTGCCCACATCCCGGGTCTGCGTGTCGTGATACCGTCCTCGCCGGCCCGCGCCTACGGGCTCTTGCTCGCGGCGGTCCGCGACCCCGATCCTGTGGTCTTTCTCGAACCGACCCGGCTCTACCGTGCCGCGCGCGAGGAGGTCGAAGACGACGGTGCGGCATTGCCGCTCGACCGCTGCTTCGTACTGCGCGAGGGCACCGACATCACGCTGGTGACCTGGGGGGCGATGACCAGGGAGACGCTCGGCGCCGCCGATACGCTCGCCGCTGAAGGGGTCAGCGCCGAGGTCATCGACGTCGCGACGTTGAAGCCGCTCGATGCCGACAGCATCCTCGAATCGGTCGCGAAGACCGGACGTTGCGTCATCGTCCACGAAGCCCCGCTGACCGGCGGTTTCGGTGCGGAGATCGCCGCCAGGACCGCCGAGCGCGGGCTCGTCTCTCTGCTGGCACCGATCGAGCGGGTCGCCGGCTGGGATACGGTGATGCCGCTGCCGCGGCTAGAGCAACACTACCTGCCGAGCGAGGCTCGCATCCTGGACGCGGCTCGGCGCGTGCTGGCGTATCAATGAGCGCCCTGCTCATCCTCGTCTTTCCCGCGAAGGCGGGAAGCCAGAGCCGCAGGGCCGGAACGGTTGCCCTGGATCCCCGCTTTCGCGGGGGTGACGGTGAAAGCGCGAGGCCCGAGCAATGAGCACGTTTGTTCTGCCTGATCTCGGCGAGGGCCTGCAGGAGGCCGAGCTCGTCGCCTGGCACGTCGCCGAGGGCGATCATGTCGTGGCTGACCAGCCGCTGGTCTCGGTCGAGACCGAGAAGGCGGTCGTCGAAGTGCCGTCGCCGCAATCGGGCCGCGTCGCCGGGCTCCGCGCGCAGCCCGGCGAGCGGGTCAAGGTCGGCGCCGCCCTGGTCGAATTCGACGAGGGTCCGCGCGCCGACACCGGGACGGTGGTCGGCGAGCTCGCGGCTGCTACTGCACCGCCGGTCCGCGCCGCTGAGGTGGCCCCGGCGGGTGCTGCTGCCGTCAGGGCGACCCCGGTGGTGCGGGCATTGGCGCAGCGGCTCGGTGTCGATCTGAAGATCGTCGCGGCGAGCGGCCCGGGCGGGGCCGTGACCAGTGCGGATGTCGAGCGCGCGGCACGGGCATTGACCGATGCGGGTCCGGCCGAGCCGCTTTCCGGCGTGCGCCGCGCGATGGCGGTCAACATGAGCCGCTCGCATGCCGAGATCGTACCGGCGACGGTGTCGGACGAGGCCGATATTGAGGCGTGGGTGCCGGGCAGCGATACGACGATCCGGCTGGTGCGCGCGGTGGTCGCCGGCTGCACCGCGGTGCCCGCGCTCAACGCCTGGTATGACGGGCGCAATATGGAGCGCCGGCTGATCAAGCAGATCGATCTAGGCTTGGCGGTCGACACCGGCGACGGGCTCTTCGTCCCTGTATTGCGGAATGTCGGCGGCCGCGACGCCGCCGATCTGCGGCGCGGGATCGAGGCGATGAAGCGCGACGTGCGGGCGCGCTCGGTACCACTCGCCGAGTTGCGCGGCCAGACCATCACTCTGTCGAATTTCGGCATGTTCGCCGGGCGGTTCGCCGCACTCGTCATCGTTCCGCCGCAAGTCGCGATCCTCGGCGCAGGCCGCATAGCACCGCGTGCGGTCGTGGCCGACGGCAAGCTCGTCGCCCATCGCCTCTTGCCGTTGTCGCTGACCTTCGACCACCGTGCGGTGACTGGCGGCGAAGCAGCGCGTTTTCTCAAGGCCGCCATCGAGGAGCTCGAACGCCCGGAATGAGCGGGCTCGGATGCCGCTTCTCCGATTACTGCTCAACATTCTGTGGATCGTCACCGGCGGTATATGGATGGCGGCCGGCTGGCTGCTCGCCGCGGTCATCATGGCCATTACGATCATCGGCCTGCCGTGGGCGCGGGCGGCGTTCAACATCGCCCTCTACACTCTGCTGCCGTTTGGGCAGCAAGCGGTGTCTCGCGCCGAATATACCGGCGATGACGATCTCGGCACCGGGCCGCTCGGCACCCTCGGCAATATCGTTTGGCTCCTTCTCGCCGGTTGGTGGCTGGCGCTCGGCCACTTGATCACAGCGATCCTCTTGGCGATCACGATCATCGGGCTGCCCTTCGCCTGGGCGCATTTGAAGCTCGCCGGCATGGCACTCTGGCCGATCGGGAAGATGATCGTCCCGATCGAATAAGCAAAAGCAGTTCACCATGCGGCCGACGCGCTATAATCGCTCGCCCGACATCAATGTTCTCACGCTAGGGAGAGGGTCGATGAGCCTGACTTTGGATGAAGCCAATCGCATCATTCGCGGCGCCTTGGCGAAGGCACAGGAGATCAACATCAGGATCAGTGCGGCGGTGTGCGACAGCGGCGGCCGACTGATCGCGCTGCAGCGCATGGACAACGCGATCTGGGCGAGCGCCTATGGCAGCCAGGGCAAGGCCGTCGCGTCGGCGGCCTTCGGCCGTCCGAGCGGCGAGATGGCGGAGCGCGCCGATCAGCCGACCCCCCGCGGCATAGCCGCCGCCTCTGGCGGCCAAATGATCATGGGCCAGGGTGCCGTGCCGATCATCCGCAACGGCATCGTCGAGGGCGCCTGCGGCGTTGGCGGCGGCACCTCGCAGCAGGATGAAGACTGCGCCCGGGCCGGCATCGCGCAACTGTAGCTCCCTTCCCCGATTAGACTACCCGCCGGTCAGCTCGCGCCGCACGATCGCGGCACCCTCGGCGAGCGCCTTGAGCTTGGCGAAGGCGGTCTGGCGCGGGATGTATTTCATGCCGCAATCCGGGGCGGGGATCAGCCGTTCCGGCGGGAGGTGCGCGAGGGCGGCACGGATGCGGACGGCGACGGTGTCGGGTGTTTCCGGCTCGGGATCGCCCATGCTGATGACGCCGAAGATTACGGTCTTGTCGCCGAGGCCATCGAGGGTGGCGAGATCGAGATTGGGCTGGGCGGCTTCGATCGAAATCTGCCCGACCCGGGTAGCGGTCAGCTCCGACAGAAACGCGTAGCCGTTCGGCTTGTCGCCGGCGACGTAGGCGTAGCCGAAGCAGAGGTGGAGTGCGGTCGGCCCGGAGATGCCCTCGAGCGCTCGGTCGATCGCCGGGAGCGCCAGCCGGCGAGCCTCTTCGGCGCGCGCCTGCAGCCACGGTTCGTCGAGCTGGATTACGTCGGCCCCGGCCGCCTTCAGATCGCGCACCTCCTCGTTGACCGCGGCGGCGTAGTCCATCACCAGCTCTTCTTCGTCCTTGTAATATTCGTTCTTGGCTTGACGCGACATCGTGAACGGGCCGGGCAGGGTGATCTTGATCGTGCGCTCGGTGTTGGCGCGCAGGAATTCGACATCGCGCACCTCGACCGCCCGCAGCCGGCGGATCGGGCCGACGATCCGCGGCACCACGACCGTGCCGCTCGAGCGCCCTTGCACCGTCGCGGGGTTGTCGAGATCGACCCCCGAAAGGGCCGTCGCAAAGCGGTTCGAATAGCTCTCGCGACGGATCTCGCCGTCGCTGATGATGTCGATGCCGGCGCGCTCCATGTCCCCGATCGCAAGCCGGGTCGCATCGTCCTGCGCGGCTTCGAGCCAGGGCTCGGGCACCCGCCACAGCTCCTGGGCGCGGATCCGAACCGGCGGCAGATGAGTCAGCTTGTCGCGATCGATCAGCCATTCGGGCTGGGGATAGCTGCCGACCACGGTCGTCGGAAGAAGGGTTTCTGTCATAATCGCGTCTTGCTGGTGAGGATGCCGTCAAATCATATCCGAGGATCGAGGAAGGCAAAGAAACTTGATTACGTTCCGGGCCCGCTCGACCTTGACCGTCACCGTCATCGGCACGACGCAGACCTTGGCGTGGGCGTCGAGCTACTACCTGCCGGCGGTTCTCGCCGACCCGATAGCAGCCGGCCTCGGGGTGCCGAAAGCATTGTTCTTCGGCTGCTTCTCGGCCTCGTTGCTGCTGCAGGCCGCACTCGGCCCGATGATCGGCAGGGCGATCGATCGCCACGGCGGGCGCGACGTCCTCGTCTTGTCGAACCTTGTGCTCGCCGCCGGGCTGGTGTGGCTGGCATTGGCCCAAGGGCCCGTCGGGCTCGCCGGCGCCTGGGTATTGCTCGGGATCGGCATGGCGCTCGGCCTCTACGATTCCGCCTTCGCGACCCTGACGGCACTCTACGGGCTCGAGGCGCGCGCGCCGATCACCGGGATCACCCTGATCGCCGGCTTTGCCAGCACCGTCGGCTGGCCACTCTCGGCATTGCTCGACCAGAACCTCGGGTGGCGCGGCGCCTGTCTCGGCTGGGCCGCGCTCAATCTTTTCGTCTGCCTGCCGATGAACCGGCTGCTGATCCCGCGACCCGCCGGTCTGGTGCAGAGCGCCGCCGTCGAAGGGGCCGCGCCTGCTCCGGCAAACGGCATGGTGGTGCTGGCTTTCGTGTTCGGTGCGGTCGGGTTTTTCACCGGTGCCATGGCGGCGCATTTGCCGCGTCTTTTCGAGCTCGCCGGCGCCTCGGCGGCCGCTGCGATCGCTGCGGCGGCGCTGATGGGACCGGCGCAAGTCGCGGCACGGCTCTTCGAGTTCGGCGTGCTGCAGCGCCTGCATCCGCTGGTCTCGACCCGTCTCGCCCTACTGATGCACCCGCTCGGGGCAGCCATCCTCGGGGCATTCGGCGGGCCGGCGGCCTCGGTCTTTGCGCTGTTGCACGGCGCCGGCAACGGGCTGCTGACGATTTCGCGCGGGACCCTGCCGCTGGCGCTCTTCGGCCCGGCGGGGTACGGGCGGCGCACCGGCATCATCGTGATGCCGGCGCGGGTGACGGCAGCGGCCGCACCGCTCCTCTTCGGCCTGCTTCTGGATTCGATGGGCACTGGCGCGCTGGTCATCTCGGCCGGGCTTGGCCTCGCCGCCCTCGCCGCACTGGCATTGTTGCGTGTACAGCCGGTGGCGGCGCGGATTTAACGCACTGTTTCGGCCATCGCCCGCACCGTGATCCCGGCCCGTTCGAGCTTCTTCCGGACGAGCCCGGCCATTGCTACCGCCGCGGGGTTGTCGCCATGGACGCAGACCGTGTCGATCGCGACCGGGAGGCGCTTGCCTGAATTGCTGATGATGGCTCCCTCGCGGACCATCGCCTGCACCCGTGCGGCGGCTTCCTCCGGGTCGTGCAACACGGCACCCGGAAGCTTGCGCGAGACCAGGTTGCCGGTGTCGTCATAGGCCCGGTCGGCGTAGATCTCGCGCGCCATTCTCAGACCTAGCTCGGCCGCCGCGCGTTCGAGTTCGGTGCCGGCCATCACGACATAGATCAGCTCGCGGTCGATCGCTGCGATCGCCCGGCCGATCGCGAGTGCGGTCGGGCGCTCGACCGCGGCGAGGTTGGCGAGGGTGCCGTGCGCCTTGACATGGCCGACATGATGGCCGACGGCCCGCGCCACCCCCTGCAACGCACCAATCTGGTAGACCACCGTCTTTTCGATGTCCTCGGGTTTTTCGCCCTGGATCATGCGCCGGCCGAAGCCCCAGACATCGAAAAAGCTCGGATGCGCGCCGACCCCGACACAGTTCTCCTTGGCCCGGCTGACAGTCTCGAACATGACGAGCGGATCGCCGCCATGAAAGCCGCAGGCAACGTTCGCCGAGGTGACGATGTCAAGCATTTCGGCGTCGCTGCCCATCGTCCAGGCGCCGAAGCTCTCGCCCATGTCGCAATTCAGATCGATCACATCCATCGGGGTTACCTCCTCGTCGGGTGGTCATTCCGGGATGTCCCGAAGGGACTGGCCCGGGACCCACGAACACGGACCCAAAAAGCCTCGCACGACGGTCCTTGCGAGTGCAGCCGAAGCCGGTGTTCATGGGTTCCGGGTTCGCGTCGTCGTCGCGCCCCGGAATGACGACTAATACTCCTTATATGGGAGGAATTTGCCGCTCAGGGTCAGCTTGACGCGGTCGCCCTTGGGATGGGCGAGCGTTCGATCGCCATGTCGGAAATGATCGCACTCATGATCGGCGCCTCGGGGGTCGTCGGAGTTCATCGCATTCCGGCAATGTGCATGCCAACACCGCCACACCCATGCACCTGTTCCACCTGTTATATCAGGTCGCGATCAGGTCCCTGGCCGATCGGGCGGCGGATGCGGGCGGCAGTTCCTGCGGCGGTTCGCACATCGCAATTACGTGTACCACAACTATAGAGTCTTATCAAGGAACCATTTTCAGCGGGAAGACCCAACCCGCTGCCCCGCTCAAACAGCGCCGCTGACCTGCCCCCGACCTTGGCGCCATGCTGATCGTGCGTGCGCGTCGGCGGGTCGCAGGCGATAATCCTCCGGATGGAAGAGGGGCCGATGGATGTCGGGGAATGGCTGCGGAAGCTCGGGCTCGAGCGATATGAGCCGGCGTTCCGGGAGAACGAGATCGATGCGCGGGTATTACCGAGCCTCACTGCCGAGGATCTGAAGGATCTCGGCGTCAGCCTGGTTGGCCATCGCCGGCGATTGCTCGATGCGATTGCCGCGCTCGGCACCGAGGCGCCGGCAGCCCCCGATCTGCCGGAGCAGCCCGATGCCGAACTCCGCCAGCTCACGGTAATGTTCTGCGACCTAGTCGGCTCGACCGAACTCTCATCTCGGCTCGACCCGGAGGATCTGCGCGAAGTGATCGCCGCTTATCATCGCGCCGTCGCCGGAGTTGTCGCCCAGTTCGATGGCTTTGTCGCCAAATACATGGGCGACGGCGTCTTGGTCTATTTCGGCTACCCGCGGGCGCATGAGGACGATGCCGAGCGGGCGGTCCGGGCTGGGCTGGGGATGATCGACGCGGTCGGGCGCCTCGATGTCAAATCCGTCGACTTCCACGCGCGCGTCGGCATCGCTACCGGGCTGGTGGTCGTCGGCGATCTGATCGGCGAAGGCTCCGCACAGGAGCAATCGGTCATCGGTGAAACGCCCAACCTCGCCGCCCGGCTGCAAGCGCTGGCCGAGCCGGACACGGTCGTCATCGCCGCGAGCACTCGCCGGCTGGTCGGTGATCTTTTCGAGTACCACGATCTCGGCGTCGTCGAACTGAGGGGCATCGCCGAGCCGGTGCCGGCCTGGCAGGCGCTGCGTCCGAGCGTCGTCGCGAGCCGGTTCGAAGCATTGCGCGGCGCGGCCCTGAGCCCGCTGGTCGGCCGCGACGAGGAGATCGACCTGCTGTTGCGGCGTTGGGCGCGCGCCAGGGCGGGAAAAGGCCAGGTCGTGCTGATCTCGGGAGAGCCCGGCCTCGGCAAGTCGCGCATCGCCGTGGCACTGGAACAGCGGCTTCGTGTCGAGCCGCATCTCCGGCAGCGCCATTTCTGTTCGCCCTATCGCCAGGACAGCGCGCTTTATCCGTTCATCGACCAGATCATACGGGCAGCGGGATTCGCCCCCGCCGATATTCCCGTCACCAAGCTGGGGAAGCTCGAGGCCCTGCTCGCCCGCAGTTCGCTACCGGGAGAAGACGTGCCATTCCTCGCCGATCTGCTGTCACTGCCGACTTCGGAGCGTCACCCTCTGCCGAACCTCAGCCCGCAACGCAAAAAGGAACGAACACTGGAAGCGCTGCTCCGCGGGCTGCAGGGCTTGGCGCGGCGGCAGCCCGTGGTGGCGATTGTCGAGGATGCGCATTGGATCGACCCGACCTCGCGCGAATTGCTCGACCTCGCCGTCCCGCGGGTCCGCAATCTGCCGGTGCTGCTGATTGTCACGTTTCGTCCCGAGTTCCAACCGCCCTGGACCAGCCAGCCGCATGTGACGATGCTGGTCCTCAATCGCCTGGATCGGCGCGAGCGGGCGGCTCTAGTGACTTACATCGCCGGCGGCAAGGCATTGCCCGATGACGTTGTTGCCCAGATCGTCGAGCGCACCGACGGCGTGCCATTGTTTGTCGAGGAATTGACCAAGAGTGTCTTGGAGAGCGGGATATTGCGCGAGGAAGAGGGTCGCTACGTGCTCGACGGTCCCTTGCCGCCTCTCGCGATCCCGACGAGTCTGCATGCCTCGCTGACGGCGCGGCTCGACCGTTTGGCGTCGGTGCGACATGTAGCGCAGATAGGGGCGGTGTTCGGACGCTGGTTTCGCTATACCTCGCTGCGCGCGGTCTGCGGTCTTCCGGAGGACGAGCTGCAAGCCTCTCTCGCCCGGCTCGTCGCTTCCGAGCTGGTGTTTCAGAGCGGCACGCCGCCCGAAGCGATCTATACCTTCAAGCACGCCCTGGTGCAGGAAGCGGCCTACGGCAGCCTGCTGCGCAATGCCCGGCAGCGGTTGCACGGCCAGATCGCCGAAGCGCTCGAGACCCTTTCCCCCGAGCTGATCGACAGCCAGCCGGAGTTTTTCGCGCGCCATTATACCGAAGCCGGGCTCGTCGAGAGATCCGTCTTCTATTGGCATAAGGCTGCTCAAAGGTCTGTCGCGCGTTCGGCAATGGCCGAGGCTGCCGCGCAATTTCAAAAGGCGCTGGACCAGCTTGCCCTATTGCCGGACGATGCTGCGCGTCAGTGCCGGGAGCTCGAATTCTACAGTGCCTTGGGTGCGGTACTGCAGGCGATCAAAGGCTTCGCTGCGCCGGAAACCGGCGACGCCTATGTCCGCGCACGAGAATTGTGGGAAAGGCTGGGCTCTCCGTCGGAGTTCCTTCATATCCCGCGCGGCCAGTCGATCTATTACGCGATCCGCGGCCAATTCGATTTGGCATTGCGCATGGACAAGGATCTGCTGCGTCTCAGCCGCCAGCGCAACGATCCGGCCAGGCTTGTTCTGGCCCACTACTCCGCTGGCAGAACCCTGATGTTTATCGGCAGGTTGGTATCGTCGCAATCGCATCTCGAAGAGGCGCTTGCGCTCTATGACAGGGCCTCGCACGCCTCGCTTGTCGATCAGGCCGGAGTCGATCCTTACGTAACCGCGCAGGCGATCTTGGCGACCGTTGATTTCTGTCGCGGCTATCCCGACCGGGCACTGGCACGGAGCAATGCAGCGATCGCCGAGTCTCTGAGGCTCGGGCACCAGCCGTCTTTGGCTGTGACATTGGCATTCGGCGCCAGGCTAGTTTTATTTTTAGGAGACAACACGGCCTTGGATGAGCGAGCGGGCCAACTGATTGCGGTGTCGACCGAACGGAGCTTCGCCTACTGGCGCGCGCTGGGAACAATCTACAGCGGCTGGGCCAAGGTCAAGTACGGCGATGTGGCGGAGGGCATGCATCTTATCCGCAGCGGCTCGACCGCTTATTGCGCCACCGGCGCGGCAGCATGGGTTCCCTTACATCTGGGTCTCCTCGCCGGAGCATGTGAGATCGCGGGGCAACTCGAGGAAGGTTTGTCCTTGTTGGACGAGGCCTTGCCGATAATGGATAGGACAGGAGAGCGTTGGTTCGCGGCGGAGCTATACCGGCACAAAGGCCAATTGCTGCTGCGGCAAGGGCATCCCGAGGCCGCCGAGGAACTTTATCGCAAAGCCTTGGGCATTGCCGAGGAGCAAGGGGCCAAGCTCTGGGAACTGCGCGCCGCCATGAGCCTCGCCCGGCTGCGACTCGACCAGGGCCGCCACGCCGAAGGTCGCGACCTCCTTGCGCCGGTCTACGGCTGGTTCACCGAAGGCTTCGACACCCCCGACCTCAAAGAGGCGAAGGCGCTGCTCGATGAGTTGCGAGCCTAATCGAAGTGAGTAAAAATAGCGGCAGATTATTCGTCATTCCCGGGAATCCAGGGACCAGGGTTTCAGCGATAGCCGTGTACCCCCGCTTTCGCGGGGGTGACGGATAAGGTATTCTGGACGCGTGCGCCTTTGCGAGGCGGACACTCACCGAAGAGAACCAGCGCCGGCAGCGCTTTCATGTGTTCGCGGCGGCGACCGACATCGGCTGATCAATCGGCGAAGCCAGATCTCAGTCGGGAGGTGGAATGGACTGGCCATCCTCGCGCGTGACCTCGAGACATAGCTCGATCGCCTCTCGCGCTTTCGCCTGGGCTTCTTCCAGGGTTTCGCCATAGCTAACAACCGGGGGCAGATTGGGACAGGTGACGGTGAACCCGCCTTCGGGTTCCGGCCGGAAGTGGCAGAGATAAGCCACGAGCGCTGGCGGGCCTCAGTTCTTTTGCTTCATCGAGCTCCATTTCATCGGGCGCCATCCTCCCGAAGCACGGTATTATCCATCGAAACCCCGTTTGGCGAAACAGGGCAAAAAAAGCAGTGTCTCCTGAAGTGACGGAGTTTAAGAAATGGCCGAGGATTTTTCAGGGAAGGTCGCCCTGGTCACCGGGGGCGGCAGCGGGATCGGCGCCGCAACCAGCCGCGCCTTCGCTGCTGCCGGCGCGCAGGTCGCCATTCTCGACCGCAATGCGGCGGCGGCTGAGGCGGTTGCCGCCGAGATTACAGGCCGGAACGGCCATGCCGCAGCCTATGCGCTCGATGTCTGCGCTCGATGTCGCCGATCGTGACGCCTTCGCCCGATTGACCGAGGGCATAACTGAGGCCTGGGGCGGCATCGACATTCTCGTCAATGGCGCCGGCACGACGGTACGGCGGATGATCGGCGAGATGGGTGCCGAGGATTGGGACCGCGTCATCGCCGTCAACCTGACCGGCGCCTTCAACGGCATCCAGGCGGTATTGCCGCACATGCGGGCGCGCGGCGGCGGGGCCATTGTCAACATCGCCTCGATCGCCGGCCAGCGCATCTCGTTTGGCGGCACCGCAAATTATACGGCGTCGAAAGCTGGCCTTCTCGGTTTGACGCGCCACGCCGCCTACGAGCTCGCCCCGGACGGAATTCGCGTCGACGCCGTTTGTCCGGGCCCGACCGCGACGGGGTTCGGCGGTGCAATGCCGACCGTGGAGGCGAAGGCGGCACGGGCGCTCAAGATCCCGCTCGGCCGCATGTGCGAGCCCGACGACATCGCCGACCCGATCCTGTTCCTCGCGGGGCACGCGGCGCGCATGATCACCGGCGTGGCATTGACCGTCGATGGCGGCGTTCTGGTCAAAAACGACACCCCTTATGAGGAATATTTCCGCCGCCGCTAGCGCCCTCGCCCCCGTGGCCGCTTATGCGGCCTGATCGGGAAACCTCCCTCTCCGCCCCAGGGGGCGGAGAGGGTCGGGGTGAGGTGGGGGGAGGGACCAGCTCCGAACTGCGGCGCTACCCACCTCACCCTCCCCATCGCTTGCGCGATGGGTCCCCTCCCTCTCCCCCCGCAGGCGGGCGGAGAGGGCAAATATTCTGCGGACGGGCGGCCGCGGCGTGGGTGAAGACGCCGGCGGGAGGCTTGACGGTATTGATCGTCGGGACCTTCGCCGCGCGGCTGGTGTTTGCCGCTTCTCTCGGCCTCGGCATCGACGAGAGCTACATGGTCGCGGCCGGTCGCAAATTGCAGCTCAGCTATTTCGATCACCCGCCAATCGCCTGGTGGCTGGCGTGGGGCATCGCGCATCTGACCGGCAGCGAAAGTGTCGTCGTCGTGCGGCTGCCGTTTATCGCGCTCTTCGGGCTGACGACGTGGCTGATGTATCGCGTGACCTCGGCGCTCTTCGACCCGGAAGCCGGATTGTGGGCGGCGGTCGTGCTGAATTTGGCCCCTGTCCTCGGGATTACCGCGGGCACGTGGGTCTTGCCCGACGGCCCGCTCCTCGCAGCCCTTCTCGGAACTTTGGCTTGCCTGATCGCGGCATTGCGTTGTGAGGGCCGCGCCGCCTGGGGTTGGTGGCTCGCAGCCGGCCTATGCGCGGGTCTGGCGCTCGGCTCCAAATATTCGGCGGTGCTGACCCTGGCGGGCATCGTCCTGTTCCTGGCGACCGAACCGACCAGCCGTCGCTGGCTCCTGCAGCCGCACCCTTACCTCGCCGGTGTCGTGGCGTTGGTGGTCTTCCTGCCGGTGCTGATTTGGAATGCCGAGCACGGCTGGGTCTCATTGCTGTTCCAAGGGGGACGGGCCGGCGGTTCGCTTCACCCCTTAGGGCCCCTGATGGCGATCGGCGGGCAAGCCGCGTTTCTCCTGCCCTGGATATGGTTGCCGCTGGTGTGGTGCGGCTTTGTTGCGGCGCGCCGCGGGCCGTCCGACCGGGAACGCTGGTTGCTGTTCTGCCTCGCAGCGCCGCCAATTCTGCTGTTCACGGTAGCCGCACTGTGGAGCAATACGCTCTTTCATTGGGCAGCACCGGGCTATCTGATGTTGCTGCCCTTGCTTGGGGAAGCCGTCGCCCGCCGTTGGCAAGCCAGCCGGCTGGTGCGGATCTGGCTCGCGGCCACGGCGGCGTTCGTCATCTTCAGCGTGGTGTTTGTCGGCAGCGAGGTCCGCTTCAACTGGCTCTCCGCGCTGATAGCGGATTCTCCGCTCGGCAAGAACCCGAACATCGATGCGGTGGATTGGACCTCGCTGCGGATCGAGCTCGAGAGCCGGGGCCTCTTCGATAAACCCGGATTGGTGGTCGCGACATTGAAATGGCACGAAGCCGGCAAGATCGATTATGCGCTCGGCGGGCGGATCCCGGTCCTCTGCCTCGGCGAGGATGCCCGGCAGTATGGTCTTATTACAAACCCTGACAACTACGCCGGCGCCGACGTCCTTATCGCGGCCCCGCGTCGCTCCTTCGCCCAAATCAATGGCCAATTCCGGTCTTTGTTCGACGCGATCGAACCGATTGCGCCGGCCACGATAACCCATGCAGGGCGTCCCCTGATGACGCTGCCGTTGTTCATCGGCCATCGCCTGCGCGTTAGGGCCGATCCCGCTGGTAGCCCTTGAAGTCGCGCGCGAGGTAGAGCCGGTAGCCGCGCGAGGCGCCGGGCCCGAGCTGGATGACGATCGCGTGGAGCGGGTCGATCGCGGCAAAGCTCGGCTGCATTTCGCCGATCAGCTGGTGCTCCGCCACCAGCAGAAAATTTTCGCCAAGGTGCTTCGCCAGATCGTTGGTCAGATCCCACTGGTCCTTGGCGAGGCCGCTTTTGAGCTTCCACTTAACCGCACCGAAGGGATGCGGGTGAACATAATAGACGAGTGCCGCGAGCGTCTCGCGATCGTCGGTGAAGAGCCTCGAGCCCGGGTGGGCGGCGAGTTCCGCGCTGACGATCGAGCCGAGAGCGCGCCAGCCTCGCAGCCGGCCGAGCGCATCATACTTCGCCGGCAGCTCGACGCCGATGGCAGCGAGTGTCTCGCCGCCCGTGAACAACAGGGCCACAACGACGAGATGGAGTGCCACCGAAAATATGACGAGTTTGCGCCATCCGCGAGACAACGCCCAGGCAACGACCAGTACCGTCGCTGAGACAAAGGCGGGTGCCGCCCAGTTGGGTTGGGCACGCGACAGGAAGCTGACCGCCAACATCATCGCCAATACTGGCAACGCAAAGGAGGCGAGTAGGCGGGCGCGCGGCTCGGCGAGGGTGCGCGGCGATGCCGTGAGTACGAGCAGGCCGGCAAAGAACAGCGGGCCGAAAACCGCGAATTGCGAGCCGAAGAATTCGAGAAAGGCCTCGGGGTGAATGAGCGGCTCGCTCATTCCGGCATTGTCCCGGACGTGGACATAGCTAACGAATCCGTTCTGCCAATTCCACCAGAAATTCGGCGAATAGACGAGGAGGGCGAGAGCGGCGGCGGCTAGCAACGCGCGCAGGTGGCGACGCTCGGCTGGGACCAACAGGGCATAGCCGAGCGCCGAGAAGAGCCAATAGGCCATTGCGTATTTCGCCAAAAGGCCCAGTCCGCAGACGAGCCCGACGGCCACCCACCAGCCGGTTCCGCCGCCTTCCCGCGCTCTGATGAACGCGTAGAGTGCGGTGGCCCAGAACAACACCAACGGCGCATCGGTCGAGATGATGAAGCCGGAGACCGACGCTCCCGGTAAGCTGGCGTAGGCGAGAGCCGACCACAGCCCGACGCGGCGGTCGTAGAGCCGGGCGGCGATCGCATAGACGAAGATTGCGGTGCCGGCATGCAGCAAGGGTGCCGCGAGCCGGATCGCAAACTCGCTCTCGCCGAAGAGCCCGGTCGTCAGCGCGATCAGCCAGGCGACGAGCGGCGGCTTCGAATAATAGCCGAGTGCCAGGTGCTGCGCCCAAAACCAGTATTGCGCCTCGTCCGGGTAGAGATCGGCCGGTTGAAGGACGAGCCAGAGCAGCCGCAGACCGGTGATCGCGAGCACCCCGGCGAGCATCAGAATTACCGGGGAATGGTGCCATCCTCCCTCGCCCCGCTTGCGGGGAGAGGGCCGGGGTGAGGGGTGGCTGCAACGCGCAGCACCGGCAGGTCCGAGAGGAGGCTCGCCCCTCACCCGGAACCCGCGCGACGCGCGGTTTCCGACCTCTCCCCGCAGGCGGGGCGAGGTGATCAGATGCGTGACCAATTACCGGTTGGACCAGCTTATCGGGGCGTAATGACCGTTCTTGCCGGAATTGTCCCAGCGCATCCCGTGATCGGTATAGGTGCTGCCCGCGCTGCCGACAGCGAGCGCCAGCTTGTCGGGTGCAATCGGATGGCCGGCGGACGCCCACATCTCTCCGTCTTCCCGCAGGGTCGGCAGCGGCTCGACCGACATGTGCATGATTCCCGGGATCTCGGCCGAGCGCGCCTTGCCGGTCACCCGGTAGGTAATCGGCACCTTCTTGACGCCCATATTCGTGGCGATCAGCGGGGCGAAGGCGGCCATCGGCCCGCCCTCCGCACCACCAAAGATAGCCCCCAGCGCCTCGGCCTGCGGGTCGCTGGCGCGCTCGTCGATATAAATCGCGACGGTCCAGTTGCCGTCGCCCATGGGCCCCGGCGTGTGCGCGATCATCGCCAGGTTGAGCCCGTCGAGTGCCACCGCGCCGTAGCTGCCCCTATCGATGTGAAACGCCAGTGCAACGTCGCAGACCCCCTGGGTCGGCCGTGACGTCAACGGCGGCACTGGCGAAATCAGGCACGGACAGACGACATTGCAGTTGCAGTTTTCGAAATAGTCGCCCGAAAGCTGCCAATTCGTGGCCATACGGCCTCCCGGGGTGAGGTTAAGCCTGGCAGATAAGGTAGATGCCGAACCCCAGCATCGCAACACCGCTGATGCGGGCGATCCACTGCCCGCCCGGAAACAGCTTCTCGACAAAGACGAAGACAGTGATCGCTGCCATCCATAACGGGCTCATGATCCCGGCAGCGAACAACAGCGCCATCAAGAACCAGCAGCAACCGAGACAATAAAGCCCGTGCTCCGCCCCCATCCGCAATGCGCCCGCGGTGCCCGCTCGCCAGTGATTAAGGACGAAGTCAAAGGGCGAACGACAATGCGTCAGGCATACGGATTTCAATGGCGTCAGCTGATAGATGCCGGCGGCAGTGACGACAACGGCGCCCACGATCGGTGTGAGCTTTCCGGTTAGCGGCGAGATCAGAGCCGCGCGCTCGAACCCCCAGTCCGCGAGCGTCGCAAAGATGCCAAATACACCCCAGGCGATCAGATAGCCCGAGGTAAACACCATTGTCGGGACAAAAGGCTGGCCGCGCTGACGCTTGTGCCGGTTGATCGTAGCAAAAGTCAGGATCATCGGCGCGGCGCTGGGCAGCATCATGCCCGGCATCATCGCCCACCAGATCGCCATATTGAGGGCAAAATCGGCGGCAGTCCAGGGTACATAGGCGGCGGGCACGGCGATGTCCGCCATCCCCTCCATCGCGCCCATCTGCCGATAGACGTAGAGCCACGAGATCGCGGTTACGGCGGCGAGGCCAAGCCAGATGACGACGCGATCGCGGAGTGGCTGGTCCCTCGGCGGGCGAAGCCTACCCGCGGAAGGATCGCTCATCGGCGCTCAGGAAAATCGGCCGAGAGTCTGAGCCGCCCAGGAAAACGGCGCGAAATGTCCGTTGTTGCCCCTGCCGACGATGTCCAGGTCGAGGCCGAAGCCATGCACATGGGTTTCTTTCGATCGGGCTAGTGCCAAGCGCCGGTTCGCGGGGTGTGCCGTATTTTCGATATAGAAGGGCTCGTCGGCCCGGTTGCGCGGGGTGACGCCGTCGATCGCGAAGGTGAGGATGCCGGGGATCACCACCGAGCGGTTCAATCCCGCCAGGTTGAATTCGATCGGCTTGAACTCGATGCCGCGGAAATCGCTGACCAGATGTTCGCGAATGAATGAGAGCGGGCCGCCCGCCTCACCGCTGACGATCGCCGCGAGCGCCTGGCGCTGAGCACCGTCTGCCCTTTCGTCGACCACGCCGGCGAAGACCCAGTTGCCGTCGGCCATCACCTTGCCCGAGCGGATCACCAGCGCGAATTTCAATCCGTCAAGCTTGGTGTCGCCGAAATTTCCTTCGTCGATGCGAAACACCATCGCCGCCGTACAGTGGTCGTACGTCACCGGGCCCTGCGGGTTCGTATATATGCACGGACATAGGTAGTCGCAGTTGCAGCTCTCCATGTATTCGCCGCGCATCGTCCATGTCTGCTGTGCCATGGTTCAACTCGTTTCTTCCAGCTCGCCTAGCCTTGAGCGTGCAGCACCTTGCCGCCCACCTCGACCGGCTTGGCCGCGATCAGCACGAAAGCAATAACGCACGGTACGGTTCCCCGGTTGACCCAATTGTGGATCGTGCCGCGTTGGACCAGCACGTCCCCAGCCTTGAGATGAACCGTCGTATCGTCGAGCTCCATATCGATCTCGCCCGCCATCACCACCGCATAATCGATCGAATCGGTGCGATGATTTCGCGGGCTCGCCCCGGGAGCAAGCTCGAGGACGCGAAAGACGGTGCCGTTGTCGAGCGTCGTGCCGGTTGGGCGCCTTCCTTGATCCTCGTTCCCGGTGTTGTCGACCGGGAAGCCTTGAGTCGTCCAAACGACGCCGGCGGTGGCGCCCGGCCGAGATGAAACGAGGTTCTGCGCTATCTCGTCGATTTTGACGACGGCACGCCCGGCCTCGTCGTGACCGGTGACAACCCGGCGAAATTGCAGCGCCATGATGGGCCTCCTCGGCTGATTTGATCAGATCGCGCCGGCAGCATACAAAAGCTTTTGTCTAATTCGGAAAATTCGGGCAGACCCGTCGGATGCAATTGCGCATCCGTTCAATCGCCTATCTCGCCGAAGCCATCCACGGGTTCGAGCTCGTCGATCCGCGTGGGCGCGACTTGCCGCGCTTTGCTGCCGGCGCCCATATCGATCTGCGCGCCGGCGGGTTCTTGCGCCAATATTCGCTGTACAACGACGCCGCCGAGCGGCGGCGCTATTGCATCGCGGTGCTGCACGAAGCCGAGAGCCGCGGCGCCTCGCGCCATCTGCACGAGGCTGCCCGGGTCGGGGATCTGGCCGAGGTCTCGCTGCCGCGCAACAACTTCCCGCTCGCCGCGGCGGCCGAGCAGCACCTGCTGATCGCCGGCGGGATCGGCATCGCTCCGATCATGCCTATGATCGCCGAATTGCAGCGGCGCCATGCCGACTTTCAGCTCCATTATTGCACGCGTTCGCCGGAGCGAACGGCGTTTCGTGACGCGCTGGCGCCGCTCGCCGGCGACGGGCGGGTGCGCTTCCATCACGATGGCGGCGACCCGACACGCGGCCTCGACATCGCCGCGGCGTTGGGTGATCCGCGTCCGGGAATGCATCTCTATTATTGCGGTCCCCCGCCGCTGATGGCGGCGGCGAGTGAAGCCGCTGCAGCGTGGCCGCCCGGGACGGTGCATTACGAATATTTCACCGCGGCCTCGTCCGAGGTCGTCGAGGACGACCGGCCATTCCGCGTCAGGCTCGTGCGCGCCGGCGTCGAGTACGAAGTACCGGCAGGCGAGACGATCATCGACGTCCTGCGCCGTCGGGGTGTCGCTGTCCGCACCTCGTGCGAGCTCGGTTATTGTGGAGCCTGTCTGACACCCTATCTCGCGGGCGAACCGGATCATCGCGACCAGGTCCTCGACGAGAACGGACGCCGCCGCTATGTGCTGATCTGCTGCGCCCGCTCTAAAACACCGGTTCTGGAACTGGACCTATAGGAGTGCCGGCTCTGGCCCTCACCCTCTCGGCGTACGCGTGCGTACGCCTGTCGGGTGGCGCATCTTCGATGCGCCAAGGTCCTTCCCTCTCCCCATTCGCGGAGAGAGGGCCGGGATGAGGGACAACTATTCGGTCTGGTGACGGGGTTCCCGTTACAGCACCGATTCGACCCACTCGTAGAGCTTGCTCTTGGGGAGCGCGCCGATTTTGGTCGCGGCGACCTGCCCGTCTTTGAACAACATCATCGTCGGGATGCCACGCACTCCATATTTCGTCGGGGTCTGCGGGTTCTCGTCGATGTTGACCTTGGCTACGGTCAGCTTGCCGGCCATGTCGGTCGCCAGGTCTTCGAGAAACGGGCCGATCGTGCGGCACGGTCCGCACCACTCAGCCCAAAAGTCGACGAGCACAGGCTCGCTCGCGCGGAGGACCGCAGCGTCGAAAGTGCTGTCGGTGACGGCGTTCGGCTTCATCGGGTCATCCTTGCGTTGAAGTTCGCAAAGATTAAGGGAGCCGAAAAACCGGCGTCAAGGCGCACGCTCTGCAAGGCGCTCGGGGCTGATCGGCATTAGCCGCGGCCCTTCGGTCCACAGCAGGGCGCAGCGGATCTCATGCCCGGGATAGATGCGGGCGAGGGCGGCCCGGTAAAGTGCGAGCTGACGCAGATAGAGAGGTGCGACGTCGGCTTCGGTCGCGGGCGGCGAGCGCAACGTCTTGAAATCGACGACAAGCACGCGGTTGCCCTCGACCACCAGGCGGTCGATCTGCCCGGACAGCACATGGCCTTCGACCAGCCCGATGAGCGGCACCTCGGCTTGCGAGCCGGGGCCGAAAATCGGAGCGAAATCAGGGTGGCGAAGCACCGCGAGCGTCTCGCGGCAAAGCTCGTCCCGCTCTGCGGCGCGCAGGCCGTGCGCCGGCAACGCAAGAAACCGACGAGCCGCCTCCTCGTGCTCCTCGGCCGGCAGCTCGGACAGGCCCTGCAGCAGCCGGTGGACGAGAAGCCCGCGCTTGAAACGATCCGGCCCGCTGATCCCGAGCGGCGAGAAGACCGGCGGCTCGGCCTCACTCGTCCGTGAGGGAAATAGCGGCTTCGGCGGATCGGGCTCGGGCGGCGGCGGTCGCCCGACCCAGCTCGGCAGCGATCGCCCAAGGCGCGCGATTTCTGCGGGGACTTCGGGGATGGGGGACGCGGTCTGCGCGCCGGCGAGCCGCAGTCCTTCGCCGGACCATCCGTCTCGGCCAATCAGGGTTGTCGCGTCGAATTCGAATGGGGTGGCGATCTCGACGAGCCCGGCGCGGCAGAGCGCGTGCCAGCACATCTCCTTCGGTGCGATCCGCGTCTGCCAGCCGCAGACATACAGCCGGTCCTGCGCCCGGCTGAGGCCGACATAGAGGAGGCGGCGATATTCCTGCAGCTCGCGCCGGCGCACCGCCTCTCGTTCGGCAGTGTAGACCGGGACAGTGAATTCGGCCCGCGGACGCCACAACGGCAACGCCTCTCGCTCGGTCCACAGCAATGTTTCGGGCGGTTTCGGCAACTGCATCGTATCTGGCAGGAAGACGATCGGAGCTTCGAGCCCCTTGGCGCCGTGCACGGTCAGAATGCGGACCTCGTCGCGGGGCCGTGCCCCGAAATCGCGCTTGACCTCGGTGTCGCCGGCAACCAGCCAGCGCAGAAAGCCCTGCAATGACGGGGCGTGCTCCCGTTCGTAGGCCAGGGTCAGCGCCAGGAATTCCTCGACCGGGTCCTCCGCCTCGGGTCCGAGGCGCTCGAGCAAGGCGCGCCGCCCGCCCTCCGCACCAAGGATTTCGGCGTAGAGCTCGTAGGGCGGGACAAAATCGGCGCGGGCGAGCAAAGCGGAGAGACGGTCGCTCGCCTGACGCAGCGCCACATGGGCCGACGCGCGACCGCGGAGGCGATCCCACAGCCGCTCCCTGCCGCGGGCATAGGCGAGGTCGAACAATGTCTCCTCGTCGATCGCGAACAGCGGGCCCTTCAGCACCGCGGCCAATGTCAGGTCGTCGTCGGGAAACAGCAGAAACCGGCCGAGTGCCACCAAGTCTTGCACCGCGAGCTGCTCGGTCAGGATCAGGCGATCGGCGCCGGCGACCGGCACATTGCGTTGCTTCAGCGCGCGCAGTAATTCACCGACGAACTCGTTGCGCCGCCGCACCAGCACCATGATGTCGCCGGGGCGAATGGGTCGACCGCGGGCCTCCAGCACCTCTCCACGATCGAGCCAGCTTCTGATCGTCGCCGCGAGAGCATCCGCGAGACGGGTCCGCGGCTCAGCGACGCGCCGGCGCATCACCGGCAGCGCCATCGGATCGGGCGTCTCGTCGGGCTGCGGCGTCACCGGCGGCCACAGCTCGACAAGCCCCGCCTGCCCGACGCGAGACGCCACGTGGCGGATCTCGCTGCCGTCGAGCGCCACCCCCTCGCGCGCATCCTCGCGCCGGAAGATCGCGTCGATCGCCCGCAAGACCGGCTCAGTCGAGCGGTACGAGATCTCCAGCGGCACCGCATGCCACTCCTGTCCGGCGGCGGCGATGCGTGTCTCGAAATGGCGCCGCATGCGCAGGAAGGCGTGCGGATCGGCACCCTGGAAACTGTAGATCGACTGCTTCGCGTCGCCGACGCCGAAGATCGTACGGGTCCGGTCGGCGGCACCCTCGCCGGCAAAGAACTCCTCGGCGAGTGCCGCGACGATCTCCCATTGGTCCGAGTTGGTGTCTTGCGCCTCGTCGATCAGGATGTGGTCGAGCCCTCCATCGAGCTTGAACAAGACCCAGGGCGCCACCCCGGCACGCCGCAGCAGGCCGAGCGCCTTGGTCACGAGGTCTTCGTAATCGAGCACCCCCTGGGTCCGCTTGCGCTCGTCATAAGCTGCGATCAGTGCCTCGCCGAGCCGGGTCAGCGCACAGGTCGCCTCGACCAGCACTGCCGCCGCCTGCGCCTCGCGGAATGTTTTGACCCGCTCCGCTTCGGCCATGAGAATGGCGCAGACGTCGCATGCGGCAGCCTCGGCGGCACCTCGGGTTATCAGGATTTTCCGGGTGTCGCCATCGTCGGTGAGATAGGCCCCGATATAGGCTTCGAGCATCTGGTGCCGCTGTTCCAGCGCAAGGCACCACTCGGAGATAATTTCTCCACGCTCGCGATCCGTCGGAGACCCTGCCGCGAGCGCTGTCGCCGCAGCGCGCAACCCGGCCTCATCGCCGGCGCCTGCGGCGCAAAAAGCGGCGGTGACTCCTTCTGGGCTCGTCTCCCCCGCCAGCGACAGCGCTGTACAGAGCCTATCGCGCAATGCTGCGTAACCGCCGTCGAGTGCGGCGCGGAGCCTGCCGCGCTCGCCGGCAAGTGCCGACATCAGCATGCCGAAGCGCTCTTCGGCGACATGACCCGCGACCATCGCGAGGGCCTCAGCGAGACCCCCGCCGTCCTTCTCCTCGCGGGCGGCAACGATCACGCTCTCGGCCGCCTCGAGCAGCGCCTCACGAGCGCCGCGCTCGTCGAGCACGGCAAACTCGGGCGAGACATCGGCCTCTAACGGAAAGCGGCGCAGCAATGCCTGGCAGAAGGCGTGGATCGTGGCGATCTTGACGCCACCTGGCGTGTCGAGGACGCGCGCGAAGAGCTGCCGCGCCCGCGCTAGCCGCGCTTCGTCCGGGTCTCGCCCGGTAAGCGCCCTCAGCTCTTCGACGAATGCCTCGTCTGGCAACGTCGCCCAGTCGGCGAGCCTCTCGTTGAGGCGGTTGGCCATCTCCGCCGCGACGGCGCGTGTGAAGGTCAGGCAAAGGACGCGCGCCGGATCGCTGCCGTCCAGCATCAGCCCGAGCAACCGATCGGTCAGCACCTTGGTCTTGCCGGTGCCGGCCGAGGCCGAGACCCACGCCGATGCCCCGGGAGCGGCCGCCCGCCGCTGAGCCGCGTGCGCGTCCACGCTTATTTCACCACGGAGACACGGAGCCCACAAAGATGAGATAAGAGCTGATGCCTGGGCATTTACTCTCCGTGTTCTCTGTGGCTCCGTGGTGAATCCTTTTCACCATTCCTCCTCGTCGTTCGCGGTGACACGCTCGAGGTGCCGGTAGTCGGAGAAGCGGGGCGCCCATCGCGGTGCCGGTTGAGCGAGATAGGGGGTCGCGGGGTCGTCGAAGCGTTCGATCAGCGCCCTGACGCGAGCGAGCACCGAGGCGATCAGCTTATTGGGATTATCCTCGCTGATCGGCCGGCGTTGTCCGACCGGAATTCCACCGCTCAGCCGCCAATATTCGAGCGCAGCTGGGGCGCCCGTTAGCCCGGCAAAGCTGCCGTCTCGCAGGATCGCCCCTTCGAGCGGCAGTTGTGGTGCGAAACCTGACTCAATCTCCTTTTTCGAAGGGAGCGAGCCGGTCTTGTAGTCGACCAGCAGAAAGCCGCCCGCGGCGAGGCGGTCGATGCGGTCGGCCTTGGCAGTGAGGGTGAACGGTCCGCCGGGTGCAGCCAGGGTCAGGCTGCCGCGGTACTCGCTCAGGCTCTCGACGACGCCGGAGCGGTGAGCCCGCTCCTCGGTAACGAGCCAGCGTACGATCCGCTCAAAGCGCGGCCACCAAAAGGCCCAAGCGCCGGGGCGCGACAGCATCGCGCCGAAATGCGACAGGCCGATTTCCAGCAGTTCGGCCTCGGCCTCAGGGGGCAATGCTCTCGGGTAGCGACGGACAAATTCGTCGAGTGCCCCATGAATGGCGATGCCGAGATCGGCGCGACCGGGGTCGGCGTCGAGCTCGTCCAGAGGCACGAGTTCGAGGATGTGGCGGCCATAGATCGCGTAGGGGTCGCGCAGCCAGGTCTCGATCTGGGTCACCGAGAGCTGGCGTGGGCGCGCAGCGAGCGGCGGCCGCGGCGCTGGAGGCGGGAGCGGGCGGTATCGTTCGGCCTCGTCGACCCGGTCGGCCGCGAACTGCACCGTCTCATCCGGTCGGAGTGCCCGGTCGAGGCCGGCGGCGTGCAGCACCGCATCGAGCCGCAAGAGCCAGCGCGACGGCACGGTCGGAACGCCGTCCTGTCGGGTGGCGCGGGTCAGCACTACCTCGGGCGCGCCGAACGCCTGGGCGAAGTCGTGCGCGGCGATGCCGACCGAACGTTCGGGAACAGCGATCCGGAACTCCCGCCGCATCTGCCGCGACATCCAGGGGTCGTGCTCTGCCGAACCGGGCCAGCTGCCCTCGTTGAGCCCGCCGAGGATCAAGAGGTCGGCGTGCTGCAGTCGCGCTTCGACGAGCCCCCAGATCGCCAGCCGGGGATGGCGCCCGAACGCCGGCCGGACGACGACGCCGGCGGCAAGAGCGGCGAACAGCGCCGGATAATCGCGACCGGGAACCGGCGGGAAGTCGCGCGCGGCGTCGATCAGCTCGTGGCAGAAACGCGCTGCACTCTCGCCCGCTTCACCGGCCCAGAGCCGCCTGCTGCCGGGCTCAGCGGCGCTCGCCGCGAGGCGCTCGGCCGCCTCGATGTGGGCGATCACGAGACGGGCGAGCGGCACTGCCCCCGCCTCGATCAGCTCGGGCAGCCTCCCCAAGCAAGCGTCCAGACCATCGACAAAGCGGCGCAGTCCGGCGTCCGCATTGCCGAGCGCCGCTTTGAGGCCGGCAAAACCCGGGGCCGGACGGGGTCCCAGGATCGCCTCCTCGAGCCGACGCGCAAGCCGGCGGAAGGCTCCGGGGTCTAGCCCGCCGGCGGCGAGCGGATGTTTCAGGGCGGCGAGCAGCGGCACCGGGGCAAGGCCGCTCGCGGCGAGCTCGAGGACGAGGCGCAAGAAGGCGCCGGGGGGCGTGCGGTTCAGCGGCACGCCCGCCGAATCGTCGATCTCGATCCCCCAGCGGCGCAATTCGGCCGCAACCCGGCGCGCGAGCTCGCGGTCGGGAGTGACGAGTGCCGCCGTCGCCGCCGGCGTCTCGAGGGTGCGGCGCAGCAGCAGCGCGATCGTCACTGCCTCCTGCTGCGCGCTCGTGCAATCAACGCGACTGACCCCGGCGAAGGTATCGGCGGCTTGCGGCGGCAAGCGGCGCCATGCGTCGGTGGTCGCCGCCGGCCGCAACGCCTCGGCGACGAGCCGCACTCGCCGCGTCCGGGCAGGGACAATTTCTCGTGACAACGGAAGTTCCAGTTGCTTGGAGTCGTGGGCTCGACCCCTTTTGCTCGCCGCTACGGGCCAATCCCGCACCGCCGCCGGAGCGACCCCGAGCGCTTTCAGCAGCAGCGCCATCAGATGTTGCGGATGCGCCTCGTCGCCTTCGATCGCCCGCCATTCGGCCGCATCGCGCCCGCGATCAAGTCCAGGCAAAATCACCGCGCCGCGGTCGAGCGTGGCGACCGCCGAGACCAGCTCGGTCATTGCCGGAATGCCACCGGTGAGCCCCCCGGCGATGACCGGGTCGGTCGGAGGAAAGCCCCGCCAGCTTGCAGCCTGAGCTTCCAGAAGGCGATTGCGCCGCACGGCCGGGTCGAGCGCACCCTCGGCGGCGAGGATCTGCGGCCACTGGTTCGGCAGGATCTCGAGAAACTTGTGGACGATCTGCCAATGCGCGGCGAGATCCTGCGGAACGAGATCGACAAGCCGCGCAAAGTTGGCACCCTCGGTTGCCACGGTGTCGAGAAACCGCGCGAGGCTCGCAGCGAGTGCTGCAGCCTGTCCCGGCGATATCGCGGGCTGCCCACGAACCCGGCCCCACCGCACCACCAGTTGCGTCAGCAGCAGCCGCCGACGCAGCTCGGGGATGGCCGGCGGCACTGCCAATGTGTCGCCGTCCGCCCCCTCTTCAGCCAGACTGAGCTCGTCCGAGTCAAGATCGCCGACCGCCCGCATCCGCGGCAGCAGCAGGGGCTCCCCCGCCTCCCGCCCCTCCGACGTCGCGCGCAGAAAGGCCTCACGCAAAGCGCGCGCAGCGCGCCGCGTCGGGAGGAGCACGGTGACGCGCGGCAGGAGCAGCGGATCGCCCCCAGTCATCCCCAACAGCCCGCCGGCGAGCGTCGCCAGAAATGGGCACTCGGGCGCAATCCTATAGACTTTGGGCCACACCCTCTCCGTCACCCCGAGCGCCCGTCTCACTCGCCTCTCTCCGCTCTCACTTTGGTGCGCCTGTCCCCGATGAAGTTTATCCTGCCCGTCGGCAGTGGCGCGTCAAT
>Ga0210406_10000196_pt1 | contig 92547 bp, 80 predicted proteins | sample IncBWC30MmetaG_FD_155454 | JGI IMG/M metagenome (GOLD analysis project Ga0210406, IMG submission 155454) | Forest soil microbial communities from Barre Woods Harvard Forest LTER site, Petersham, Massachusetts, United States - Inc-BW-C-30-M | ecosystem: Environmental > Terrestrial > Soil >... | reverse complement strand
ATCCTCTAAGACGGCATCTGTATCATGTCCAAGCCGCCGAGGGCGATTGTATCGAAAGCAGTTAGACAGCGTCGAGTAAAAGCTTGAATGCTCCCAGCCAGGGTTCGTATCGCCGCCAGCGGGCGACTGAGGTGCGATATATTGGCTGCCGCGTTTGCCATTTGCTTGGGGTCTTCACCGCTCGTGGATTAGATTCAGGGCGCAGACAGGCGTCATCCCACGCCAGGCCGCAGGCCGCGATGATCCGCCGGATCGCTGGTTCGGGCGCGCGTGTCAGGTCCTCGTAATCGACCTCGATGAAGCGATGCGCCGGCAGGACGCTCCGCCAATGGTCGATGAGTCGCTGGTAGCTGCGGAAATACGCCACCAGTTCGACGCCTCCGGTTGGAAATCCCAGGGCCGGATGGAAGAAAGTTTGATGAATCGACAGCGCTGTGTCGACTGCCGCGCGGCGGCAATGGATGATGGTAGCTTTCGGAAATGCCACGTGGATCAGCCCGGCCCATAGAAAGTTGAACGGCATCTTGTCCGTCACCCGAGCCGCCGTCGGCGCGATTGCGCGAAACACGCCGATATAGTCTGCCGCGGCCTTAGCCAAGAACTCCGAGAGACCGAACTGCTTCTCATCGTCAACCCAGGATCCATGCCAGGCCGCTCCGCGCTCGTTCCAGAAATTCAACTCGCCGCCGGCCCCGACCTCGGGATGCATGGAGACGATCTGCTCGACGAGAGTTGTGCCCGAGCGCGGCATCCCGATGATCAGAACCGGTGTCGCATCGTCGTTGCCGAGTTCGGACGCCCGCGCGATCCATTCGGCTGTGCAGCGGGCAATCATGCGGTCGGTTTCGGTGGAGAACGCGGCCGAGTCGAACGGTGCAACGCCGCGGCGCACGGCGTCTGCGGCGTCGAAATGCTGCATGGCCAAGCCGTAGTCGCCAAGATCATCGGCTGCCTTGCCAATCGCAAGGTGAAGCCGCAGCCGTTGCTGCGTTTCCAGTCCCGGCGCGGCCAGGGCCGACTGCATCTCTTGAAGCAGACCTTTGTCACTGCTCGTGACCGGCCGGCACCGGACCAGATCATAGTAGCTTCCCGCCAGCATCGGCGCGATCACGATCGCACGTTCGAAGCATGCGCGGGCCTCGTCGAAACGCCCCAACTCAGAGAGCACACTGCCCAACAAGTCAAAAGCCATGGCATTACCTGGATCGGCCACCAACGTTTCTCGCAATACCTGTTCGGCTTCCTGATTGTTGTCCTCGATCACCAGCGCTCGTGCCTTGCCAAGGCGGCCAAAGCTGCTCCTGCCTCCGGTCACCGCCGCACGCCGGAAACAGCCGATGGCCTCCTCGCGATGGCCGATTGTGTAGACCAGCGCGCCGGCTCGGAACCAGGCCTCGGTCAGGGACGGGAGCAGCTTCGTAGCGTGGTCGTAGGCGGCGAGTGCGCCGCGTATGTTGCCCAGCTTTTCCAAGGCGATTCCCAAGCGGAAATATGCATCGGTGTACCCCGGATGGCTGGCGACGGCCCGCTGTAAGGCAGCGATGGCCTCCGGTACGCAGCCAACCTCGAGGCATGCGAGGCCGAGGTCGTGGTGGATAAGGGGATTGGACGGCTCCAGCAATGCTGCATCGCGCAAGGGTGCGATGGCATCGGCTGGTCGTCCAGCCTGAAGCAATTTTGTTGCCAACGCAAGCAGAGGCATCACCTGCTGCGGCATAGATGGGGTTGGAGATTGAGACATGGTGCGAACCTAGCGTGAAAATGTCGCATGGCTATCGGAATCGCCAGCGCAATTGTCACACTACCACGATCTGCAGAGCATTTTGCGATAGGCGCATTCTGCCCGCGATCGAACGGGCGGACATGCGCGGTCCTTACGCGGCGGTGGAACGGTTGATATCATTGACCTCCATCAGCCTTATCGGCGAAGTGGAGGCAGAGCACCTCAATTCCGGCAACGTTATCTGGGCGCACAAAATTCACAGTATGTTTATCAGCGTGTTCTATTCCGGTCATTTATTCTTTGTAAACTGCCCGCCACTAGTCGTGTGCAACCGGCCTGTCGGTTGGGTGGTGCGCGCTTGCCAGAGTAATAGACCCGTCAACTGAGATTCGCTTTACCTCCGAAAGGGGAGTTGCTGTGCACGGAATAATCTGACGGCCGCAAAACAACATGAAAACCATCCGAATTGTTGGGGTAGTGGCTCTTATTTTGTGGATTACAACCTCATCCGCCGCACAGTTGGATCGTGCTGGTCTGAATGGAACGGTCACCGATTCATCGGACCGGGTTTTGCCGCAGACTCGCGTGATCGCGATCCAGAACGCGAGCGGCCTTCGGCGCGAGACCACGTCTTCCACCGCTGGCACCTACGACCTGCCGGAGTTGCCGGTGGGAATCTATACTGTGACTTTTTCGCACGATGGTTTCAAACCACTCTCGGTTGAAAACGTGGTGCAAGCTATCAGCCAGACTCGTACGCTCAATGCGAGGTTGCAGGTCTCGGGCGGTCAGGAACAAGTCGAAGTCTCAGCCAGCTCGGTGCAGCTCGATGAAACCTCGAATACGCTTGGAACTCGCATTGAACAAAAACAAATCAAAGAGTTGCCCCTCGATGGGCGCAATTGGGCAACACTTACCACTCTTGCGCCCGGAGCGGTCGATACCGGAGGGAGCAATCAACGCTCCGTGCGCTTTGCCGGGCGCGGACGAGACGACAACAACTTTACCTACGATGGCATCGACGCAACCAACATCATCAATCAGGCACAGCAGCCTTATGTCCGTCTTGCGATTCCCCTCGACACCATTGAAGAGTTCCGCGTTGATTCGGTGCTCGCCACCGCCGAGACTGGGGGAAGCGGCGGCGGGCAGTTGATTATCACCTCGCCATCCGGAACCAACGCGTTTCACGGCAATGCATTCGAATTCTTCCGTAACAACGTGTTCGATGCCCGGGAACCGATTGATGTGCTAAACGCCACCCAGCCGCCATTCCACTTAAACCAATTCGGAGCATCACTAGGCGGACCCATTGTGAATGGCAAGACTTTCTTCTTCGTCGCCTACGAAGGCTACCGGCAGATTCTCGGACAAACACTGCCTGGTTTTGTGCCCAGTGATGCATTCCGTGCGCAAGTGTCCGCGGAATCACCCGAACTCGTTCCGATTCTGAATGCCTACCCCAGGGGCCAGACGTTGATAAGCCCTGACATTGCCCGCTTCGTTGGCGAGGGCCGGCAAATCGTGCATGAAGATTCCGGCATGTTCCGTCTGGATCACCGATTTTCCGACACAACCACATTGTTTGCTCGCGCCAACATTGATTCCGCAGTGAGTAATGCGCCGTTTGGGAGTTCTGGTGCCTTCCTCGAAGACACGCAGGAGCTGACCTCTTCTCCGGTAAATGCGGGTATCGAACTGCTGCACATTTTTTCGCCGACGCTGCTGAACGAAGTCAAGTTTGGCTTCAATCGCAGCACCGCCAATACTCTAGACATTAATCACACGAACCTGCTCTATGCAGTTGCAGTGTCGGGATTCACTACGCTGAACAACAACCGCGCGAGCATCGGCGCCGGTAACACATTTTCGGGGATTGATAACGCCACTTGGGTGAAAGCGCGCCATACGATTAAGGCTGGAGTCGAGATTCGCCGCGTTCAAATGAATCAGGGGACTGGCTCCAGCGGCACCATCAATTTCCCTTCGACAGATGCCTTCGCAGCTGACCAGGTGAGTACCGCCAGTTTGACGGGCATGTTGCCTGTGAATGGGCTACGCAAGACACAGTATTTCGGTTACTTGCAGGATGAATTCAAGTGGTTGCCGAACTTGACCTTGAATCTGGGAGCCCGCTACAGCTTTTTCAATATCTTTCATGAGGTGCAGGGCCGTTCCAATCCCTTTGATTTCGATACGTGTGGCTCGCAAGGTTTTTGTGGAGTCGGCACAAGTTTTGGCCGGCCGAATTACGGTGATCTAGACCCCCGAATCGCCGTGGCATATGCTCCAAGCAGGAATGGACGCACGGTGATTCGCGCCGGCTTCGGGATGTACCACGAAGATGGCCAACTGGATGACCAGAACCTGCCCAACTCGAACGAAGTATTCCGTTATTCGCTATCGAGCAAAACGATTTCGAATCTGAGTTTTCCGATTGATCCGTTTCTGGTTGATACCACGGGCAAGATCTCGCCGCGCGCTGACGATCGCCGCCGCAAAGACACCTATGTCGACCAGTGGAGCTTTTCCATCCAGCAAACTCTCCCGGCAGATTTTGTTGGGACCATCTCCTATGTTGGCAGCGAGGGGCATTACCTTCTCTCGCTTTCTGAGGTCAACGTAGTCGACCCGCTGACCGGCCTGCGTCCGTATCCGCAATTCGGACAGGTCGATTGGCGGGGCAACCGCAACGACAGCAACTACAACGGGCTCTCCGTCTCGGTGAAGCGCTCCTTTTCGCACGGATTCCTCTTAGGAGCAAACTACATGTGGTCGCATGAAATCGACGATGGATCGAACGGCAGCGGCGATGGCGACTCACTCGTGGCCCAGAACGTTGCTTGCCAGCCATGCGAGCGCGCTGATGGCATTTGGGACGTGCGCCACGTATTTAACGCGAACGCAGTGTATGAACTTCCATTCGGCCCCGGCAAACCGTATCTGAGCCAACCCGGAATCGCGAGAAGCATCTTTGGCTCCTGGGAAATCACTTCCATGGTAGTTGCGCGGAGCGGATTCCCAGTGAACGTGACAGTTGACCGCGCATCCTCCGATGTTCCAGACGGTAATACTAACAATCAGCGTCCTGACCTGGTGCCAGGTGTGTCCCTCACACCGCCAGGAGGGAAAACGATTGCGGAGTGGATCAATCCGGCCGCATTTGCGATTCCTGCTCCGGGCACTTTCGGCGATGCGCCTCGTGATCTGGCGCGTGGGCCGGGAGCATGGCAGATGGATATGGGAATCGGAAAGCATATTCCCGTCACGGAGCGGGTGGCGCTCGAATTTCGCACCGAGTTCTTCAACATCTTCAACCACCCACAATATGGCCAGCCACAATCGGATTTCTCGGCAGGCCCCGGAATCTTCGGCGGCATCATCTCCAGCGTAAATAACGGGCCTGTCGGCACAGGAACACCGCGGCAGATTCAATTCATGCTGCGGGCGTCATTCTAGATGAGAAGTTGACCAGGCTTTTTGCGCCGCCCCTGCTGATTTAACTCTAATTGAGCAGCCAATTGGGAAAACCTCAAAGAACCTCTAGGTGAGGCTAGCCCTTCCCCTAGCTACCTTCCGATCCAATTCCTCGCGGGGGACAACTGCACCGGAATTACACTGCATCAAAGTGCTGCTCGGGTCGTCGTCTCGTTGCATGGGAAAGGGAGCAACAAATGCTTGGAACTATTTTGATTGTGCTCTTGGTTCTGGCACTGTTCGGCGCGCTACCGCGCTGGCCGCATAGCAGAGACTGGGGCTACGCCCCCACCGGAGGCCTCGGACTGATCCTCCTCATCGTGGTAATTCTTCTGCTCCTCGGCCGGATTTGAAACATGCCTTACTCCGCAACCTCGCCTGACGCCCCGATCAACGGTTGGCGCGCGCTTTCCATTCGCGCGGCTGCACTTCTTCTTACCGTGCTGATGTGCGGCGGTGATCTTTCCGCTTATTCGGTTCTAACCCACGAGGAGATCGTCGATCTCGCCTGGTCCGATAAGATTCAGCCCCTCCTGCTCCAGCGCTATCCCGGCCTTACTGACGATCAACTCCGCGAGGCCCATGCCTATGCCTACGGCGGCGCCGTAATCCAGGACCTGGGCTACTATCCCTTTGGGGGTAAGGAGTTTAGCAACCTTGTTCATTACGTGCGCAGCGGGGATTTTGTTCGCGAGCTGGTGCTGGAAAGCCAGGATGTCAACGAGTACGCTTTCGCTCTCGGCGCGCTGTCGCACTATGCTTCGGATGTCGCGGGGCACCCCGCGGTGAACCACGCGGTGGCCATCGAGTATCCCAAGCTGCGGGCGAAATATGGCCAATCCGTGCGCTATGCGCAGGACAAGACCGCGCATATGAAAACCGAATTTGGGTTCGACACCGTGCAAGTGGCAAAGAACCGCTATGCCTCACAGCAGTATCACGACTTCATCGGATTCAAAGTGTCTAAACCCCTGCTGGAGAGGGTGTTTCCCGTGGTATACGGGGTGGATTTGAAAGACGTGCTCACTCATGAGGACTTGGCGATAGGCTCGTATCGTTTCGCGGTCAGCCGCCTGATTCCCCAAATGACCCAGGTCGCGTTGCAAGCCCACAAGAAGGAGCTGATGCGCGAGAACCCCGATTTCGCAAAGCGGAAATTTCTGTATCGTCTCTCGCGCTCTGATTATGAGCGGGATTGGGGCAAGGATTACGTGAAACCTGGCGTGGGCACGCGCATCTTGTCAACCCTGTTGCGATTTGTCCCGAAAATCGGGCCATTCAAGAGGCTTCAATTCAACACCCCGACTGCACAAACCGAAGACCTCTACATCAAGAGCATCAACACCACGGTCGATCAATATCGCGTGTTTCTGGGACAGGTAGGTACTGACACTCTCGTGCTTCCCAATCGTGATCTCGACAGCGGAGAGGCAACGGTGGCTGCGGAATACTCGCTGACGGACGACACCTACGCGCAGTTGCTGGCCCAGCTGTTCGAACACAAGTTCGCCCAAACCTCCCCCGAGCTGCGCGACAACATCCTGCTGTTTTATTCGGACCTCGCGCTGCCGATCGAGACCAAGAAGGACCAGGTTCGCTGGCAGGGGGTGCTCACTGCGCTCGACCAGTTGAAGTCGGCGACGCCGACGCAAACTGTCATCGGGAATCCGGCACAGTGACCTGTATCTGGACAAGCACTCAGGCAGGGATGGCTGAGTGCTAAACGCTCCATAACCTCCGTAACCGTCTATCGCCTCACCCGCATAGTAAAATCGCCATAATGTCGCCTGAAACTGCCAGTGCTGTTTCTCACCGTGCGGCTCAACTGGAACAAGCGCTGCGCAAAGTGATCCGTGGCAAGGATGAAGTCGTCCGTTTGGCTGTGGTCTGCCTGCTGGCTCGAGGACACTTGCTGATTGAAGGTGTGCCTGGCGTCGGCAAGACCACTCTGGGTCAGGCTCTCGCTCGAGCTCTCGATTGCACTTTCCAGCGGGTGCAGTTCACCAGCGATATGCTGCCCTCCGACGTTTTGGGGATCTCTATTTTCTCTGCCGCCGTACAAGAGTTTGAGTTCAAGCGTGGCCCGGTCTTTACCAATATTCTGCTGGCCGACGAAATTAATCGCACGACGCCCAAGACGCAATCTGCGTTGCTGGAAGCCATGAACGAGGGCCAAGTCACCGTGGATGCGCACTCCTATCCGCTCCCGCAGCCGTTTCTGGTGATCGCCACGCAAAATCCTGTCGAACATCATGGCACTTACCCGTTGCCCGAATCGCAGCTTGACCGCTTTCTGATGCGGGTGCGCATGGGATATCCCGACAGCGGGGCCGAACGCGAGATTCTGCGCTCCGATGCCGGAGCCGCAAAGCTGGAAGCGCTACGACCGGTGTTCGCCGGCGCCGAACTGGTGGAGATGCAGGACGCGGTGACGCGCATTCGCGTGGATGAGTCGCTGGTCAGCTACGCCCTAGCCATTGTGCACAAGACTCGGCAGGGCGAACATTTTTCGCTGGGAGTATCTCCACGCGGTTCGCAGATGCTGTACCGCGCAGCGCAAGCGACTGCGTTTCTCGATGGCCGGACATTCTGCACCCCAGACGACTTCAAACCACTGGTGGTTCCAGTCTTTGCCCACAGAGTGGTGGTCAACGGCCTCTACGCTTCCACTTTGAAGAAATCCGAACAGGCCGAACAGGTGATTCGCGAAATTGTGGATGGCACGCCCGTGCCGATCTAAGAGCACCGTCTCTTTCCCAGTTGTCAGTTATCAGCTCGCCCGCGATAATGGCCGCATGTCTTTTCTTCGATTCCTGATGCTGTTGTCCTTGATCGTCTGGATTGGCGGGCTGATTTTCTTTGCCTTCGCGGTTGCTCCTGCGGCGTTCACAGTGCTGCCGACACGACATCTAGCCGGCAGTCTTGTCGGCCGCGCTCTCGGAACCCTGCACTGGATGGGCATATTCTCTGGGCTGGTCTTTCTTGCCAGTTCACTTCTCTACAGTCAACTGACTCGCGGCGCGACACATGCTTTCGCTGCCCGTAACATCTTGATCGTGCTGATGCTGGCCTGCACCCTGGTCTCGCAGTTCGCCATCATTCCCCGCATGGACAACTTGCGAGCCTCGATCGGTGAAATTGATTCCGTTCCGTCCGACAATCCCACTCGCGTACAATTCGACGCCCTGCATGTCTGGTCCACGCGAGTTGAAGCTGGAGTGCTGTTGCTCGGTTTGGCTACGATTTATCTCACAGCATCCGCGCTGTGCTCCTGAGTTTCCAGCCGATTTGGGTATTCATGCCATCATCGTTTATTCTCGAAGTTCACTCGCTAAGAGCTAAAAGCTAACAGCCAAGAGCTGACTCCCATGAAAACTGGCATCATCGGCTTGCCTCAGGTGGGCAAGACATCCTTATTTCGCATTTTGACCAAGGCTAATCTCTCGGAGCAGGCATACTCCAATCCTCGCGAAGCGCATTTGGGAGTAGCCAAAGTGCCTGACGACCGTCTGGACCGGCTGGCGGCGCTCTATGGCCCCAAGAAACTGACCCACGCATCCGTCGAGTATGTAGACGTCGGCGCAATCGGGCAGGACGCGCTCAAGGAAACCGCTTACCTAACCCATCTGCGCTCGGTGGATGCGCTCGCACACGTGCTCAGGGCTTTTGATGATCCGTCCATCCCCCATGTGGGGCCAATTGATCCGTTGCGCGACATCAAGAACGTCGAATTTGACCTCATGGTCAGCGATCTCGGACAGATTGAAAAACGTCTTGAGCGATTGGAGAAAGATCTGAAGAAAATGCGCACGCCCGATCTGGAAAAGGAATTCGATCTGCTCAAACGGGCCAAAGCGCACATCGAGTCGGAGCATCCGCTTCGTGAGATGGATATGACCCCCGAGGATAAGAAGCGTCTGCGCGGCTTCATGTTCCTGAGTGAGAAGCCGATTCTCTATGTCTTGAATATCGGTGAGAGCACAACCCTCGGAAACGACCTCGAAAACGCGGCGGCAAAATACCAGCTGACCGAAGTGGCCTCGCGGCCCAACGCAGGCGCTGCCGCCATTTGCGGCAAGGTTGAGGCGGAACTGGCGGAGATGAGCGATGCCGACGCGGCCGAGTTTCTCTCCAGCTACGGCCTGAAGGAAAGCGGGCTGGTGCGCTTGATTCGTACTACGTATGCGTTGCTCGGCCTGATTTCTTTTTTTACTGCCGGCGAAGATGAATGCCGCGCCTGGACGATTCCCGTCCGTAGTCGCGCCGTGGAAGCCGCCGGCGCCATTCACTCCGACCTGGAAAAACACTTTATTCGTGCCGAAACCATCCGCTGGGATCAGTTGCTCGACGCTGGATCAGAAGCCGAGGCCCGAGCCCGCGGCACGCTGCGACTCGAAGGCAAGGACTACATTGTCCAAGACGGGGATGTGATGCACATCCGGCATAGCGGGTGAATGGTATCATCCTTCGTCACACATGCATCCCATCGTTCTCAGCCTTTTGCTCGGCTTGACGGCCGCTGCCGCCAACGTTTTCGGCGGCGCCATCATCGTTCAGAAGCACTGGGACCGATCCTATCTAAAGTATTTTGTGGCCTTGGGCGCGGGATTCATGCTGGCCACCGCCATCGTGGAAGTCTTTCCTGCAAGCCTGGAGCTTCGCGGGAAAGACGCCGCCTACCTAGTGCTGGTCGGCTATCTGGTGGTTCACTTTTTTGAGCACACCGTTACTCCCCACTTCCACTTTGGTGAAGAAACCCACGAGGACCAGTTCGTTCACACTCACAAGGGTTACTCAGTCCTTCTAGGACTGACGATTCATACGTTCTTCGATGGGATTGCCATCACTTCCGGTTTTCTTGTCTCCAACTGGCTGGGGTGGATTATTTTCCTGGCAATTTTTCTACACAAAATCCCCGAAGGCTTCACCATCACCTCCGTTATGCTGGCCAGCGGCCGCAGCCGGCGTGTGGCCTGGGGCGCATCAGTTCTGCTGGGAGCGGCAACTTTTGCCGGCGTGTTGACCATGGCCGTGTTTCGACGCGAGGTGAGCTTTGGATTGCCGCTCTCGGCAGGCGTCACCATCTACGTGGCGGCATCCGACTTGATACCGGAAGTCAATCGCGAGCCAGGCGTCAAGATGGCCTTGGTGGTTTTTCTGGGTGTGGGGTCGATGTTTCTACTGGATCATCTGTTTCATGTTCACTAATCGCCCGCCTAATCCACAACATGCTTCGCCGTATATCCTTCGCGGGCGCTGATCTCGTACTTCACATCTTTGCCTTTCTGATCGCGGACCTTGAGCGGGCCGCCATCCGGCGCCATCACTTCGACTTTCAGTTTGCGGTACGTGCCGTCGAGTTTGGGATTGGTGGGATGATACGCAATGCTGTACTGGTTGCGAATGTCTCCGGCGATGTCGTGGAAGATTCCAGGGTACTCAGCTTCAAAGCGTGGCTGGTAGAATCGTCCCCCGGTCATCCTGGCGAACGTCTTCATTTCATTGTCAGCCTGCAAGTAGTCCATCCGGTCGATTGGGATGCCTCCTGCCCGTGTGTAACCGGTGCAGTGATTGACCTCGCATAGCTCCCTTATGGTCCAACCTGTGCTGACAGTAAAGATGGTGACGTCTTTCGTGGTTTTGATCTTCTTCGAAATCTGGTCAAGGTTGAGCTTGCTGAAGCTGTCGAATCCGCTGCCGATCAAGATGACGTACTTGTGCCCCTCCACCCGGTCAATCCGGTCCAAAGTATCGTAGAGAGCGTCAAACACGTTGGTCTCGGCGAACCCTGGGACACGGAGCGAATTCAAAGCCCCGAGGATCGCTCCCTTGTCCTGGGTAAAGTCCACCAGGATTTGCGGCTTGATATCGTACGAAGTCACTGCCACCCAATCATCTTTTTTCAACGACTGAGCAAAACTGTACGAGGCTCGGAGAGTTTCAATCGTGATGCCGATGCCGTAGTAGCCAAGGTCCGCGAACTCCACCAGCAAAACGGCGGTAATGGGTGCATCCGATATGGCAAAGTTGCTGATGGTTTGTTGCACTCCATCTTCGTAGACTTTGAAATTCTCCTTCTTGAGGTTGGAAATAAACTGGCCGTCCTTGGTCGTAACCATCACGGGCACATCCACCAAGGGAACGCTGACCTGGATTGAGTAGTCGCCCATGCCCTCGATCTTCTTCGGCTTGGTGGGCGGCGGAGGAGGCGGTTCTTCTTTCTTTTTGGGAATCGCGTAGGGACCGACATCACCTTGCGGGCCACCCGACTCGGGCGGGGCCGGGTTCTGCCGCCCATTGCCCGCGGTTGGCTGATTCTGTGCCTGAATGCGCAGCCCTGTCATCGCGGCAGTTCCCGCCAATAGAAATGCTGCCAACCCGTAAGGAGCCAGACTCCGAAGAACCCGAACTAGCGATCGAACCCTGCAGGAAAACATGGAAATCCCCTGAAAAGCCTATGCTAGTATAGACGCAGGGCTTCGCGATTGGGATGTTTTGCCCGGCTCCAATCCCTCTTCTACAAGGCAAACTCTACAAGACGCGCGAAGTGTAAGTATTTGGTTCCGGGGCCGTTGGCGGCCCTCCGGGGAAATTTGTGATGAGATCAGTCGCTCTCGCTACGGTTGTGTCTTGCCTTTTTTTGTTTCCATCCAGCGCCCAAACCGGCAAGCCGGTAGAAACACTTTCCATCGCTCAGATTCACGCCGGAATGCACGGCGTAGCCTATACGGTTTTTCAGGGCACGAAACCCGAGGCCATGGAAGTCGAAGTGCTCGGCATTCTGAAGAATGCCGATGGTCCTAAAGGCGATGTCATTCTGGTGCGACTGGGCGGCGCCAAGGCGGAATACAACGGCGTAGTAGCGGGCATGAGCGGCAGCCCGGTATACTTCGACGGCAAACTGGCCGGGGCCGTGGCCTTCCGCATTGGAGAATTCTCCAAGGAACCGATTGCGGGCGTAACTCCCATTGCAGAGATGCTCGAGATCAGCGCCTTGGACCGGACTCCCGCGGCGATTCCCGTGGATAGCAAGATTGCCGCACTTCCTGCTCGCAAAGTTGCGAGTCCGAGTGCGAACGGCGAGTCCATCCAGGATTTTGCCAATTACCTCAAGCCGATTGAGACTCCGCTGGTCTTTGACGGATTTTCGGAAGAGGCAGTTCAGCGCTTCGCCTCCCAGTTCGCATCGGCGGGCATTGTCCCCGTTATGGGCGTAGGCTCGGTGAGCGACGTCAAACAACCAGAAGCCATTGAGCCGGGCTCCGCGGTTAGCGCCATCCTGGTACGCGGTGACATGGACATTGCCGCCACCTGTACTGTCACCTACATGAATGCTGCGCATCTGCTGGCGTGCGGTCATCCCCTGATGCAGTTTGGCATGGTGGATTTACCCATGACCAAGGCCCAGGTTCTGGCCACGGTTCCGTCGCAACTGAACGCGTTCAAGATCATCAATGCCACCGAGACCATCGGCGCTTTTGTGCAGGATCGCCACAACGGAATTCTGGGTGAATTCGGCAAGACGGCGGACATGATCCCGGTCACTTTGACCATTCACGGCGGTTCCAGCCCCAAGCAGTTTCACTACGAACTGTTGAACAACGCGCGGTTGAGTCCGGTTGCCATGATGGCTACGGTGTTCAACGCCTTGCACGGCGTGAACGAATACGGTGAAGAGACCACGTATCGCATGAACGGCCGCATCAATGTGGATGGCTATCCCGACGTCACCTTGCAGGACATGTTTGCCACGCTTGACGGTGGCCAGCCCGGCGCGATGCTGGCGGCGACTTCGCTGGGAGAGCGCTTTAGCCGCATCTACGAAAATCCTTACAGCATGCCTGCGGTTCGGGGCGTCCAACTCGATTTCGATATGGTTCACGATCGCCGCTGGGCCCGCCTGGACAATGCGCGAACCGATGTCACCGAAGCCCGGCCGGGCGATGACATTGTCATTGAGGCCATGCTCCGGCCGTATCGTGGCGAGAGCGTCGTGCAACAGATTCACATCCGGATTCCGCCTTCCATCTCTAAGGGCCCGTTGCGCATCCTGGTCAGTGATGGCGATACCCTCGACCGCTTCCGGCATGGCGGGCCCACGTTCATGCACAAACTGGATCTGGCATCAACCATCGCATATCTGAACAAAGAACACGTGAACAACCGGGTTTACGTCTCCCTGCTCGAGGCCGATCCTCAGGCGATGATTGCGGACAAAGTAATGCCGTCGCTTCCGCTCTCCATCATGAACGTAATGGAAGGCATGCGTGGCACTCAGGACATGGTGGTTTCGAATGAGTCGTCAGTCAATGAAGCTGCCACTCCGGCGCTAGATTACGTCGTGTCGGGCGCGCAGTTGCTGACGGTTAATATTAAGTAGCGCATCGTATCCCAATCTCAAGCCTAGGTTTTCTTCGCGATCTTTGCGAACGCTTTGCGTCCTTAGCGGTAAGAGCTTTTGAACCGCGAAGTACGCGAAGAATCCCCTAAGACCGCCAAGAGACGCAATGGCTACGTGCATTCCCGCCCACTTTTCCGATAAAGTACTTGTTCCCATGCTTGACCTGAACTTTGTTCGCGGAAACCTGCCCTTGGTCGAGGAGAAACTGCGCGCTCGCGGTTTGGACCCGGTCGCTGTGCTGAAGGACTTTCGTCAAGTCGATGCCCAGCGCCGCCAGGCCATCACCAGCGCCGAGACCATAAAGGCGCATCGCAACCAGAGAACCGAAGAAATTGCCACATTGAAGAAGACCGGCCAGGATGCGTCGGCATTGATCGCAGAAACCAAGAACCTCCGTGAAGAAATTCAGGGACTGGAGAAGGCCGCCGAAGAATACGATAACCGCCTGCGGGAGATTCTCACCCGTCTCCCCAACATGCCGCACCTCAGCGTGCCGGTCGGCAAGAGCGTTGACGACAACGTGGAAGTAAGCCGCTGGGGCGCACCGCCGAAATTTGATTTCGCCCCTAAACCGCATTGGGAATTAGGAGAGCAACTCGGCGTGCTCGATCTGGAGCGCGCCGTGAAATTGACGGGCGCGCGTTTTGCCGTCTACTGGGACCTGGGCGCACGCATGGAGCGCGCGCTGGCCAACTTCATGCTCGACTCGCACACGCGACAGCACGGCTACACGGAAGTATTGCCGCCATATCTGGTGAACTCAGATTCACTCTACGGAACTGGACAGCTACCCAAGTTCGCTGCCGATCTGTTCCGCGTGCCTCACGGAGAAAACGACCTCTGGCTGATTCCCACAGCTGAGGTTCCAGTCACGAATCTCTATCGTAATGAAGTGCTTGACGCCGCGCGACTGCCGATTAGCCTCACCGCCTACACGCCCTGCTTCCGCAGTGAAGCTGGCTCCTATGGCAAAGATGTGCGCGGCATCATCCGGCAACACCAATTCCAGAAGGTGGAGCTGGTGAAGTTTTCCAGGCCGGAGGCTTCTTACGAGGAATTGGAAAAGCTGACCGCCGACGCAGAAACAATTCTGCAAAAACTGGGTTTGCACTATCGCAAAGTTCTGCTTTCGACCGGCGACATGGGCCCTTCTTCCGCGAAGACCTACGACCTTGAAGTCTGGCTGCCTGGACAGCAGTTATTCCGGGAAATTTCTTCCTGCTCTAATTTCGAGGCCTTTCAGGCCCGACGGGCCAATATCCGTTTCCGGCCCGAGGGTAAGAGCAAAACCGAGTTCGTGCATACTCTGAACGGCAGCGCATTGGCGATCGGTCGCACCTGGCTGGCGGTTCTCGAGAACTATCAGCAGGCCGATGGTACAGTATTGATTCCAGAGGCATTGCGTCCCTACATGGGCGCCGACCGGCTGCTGCCGAAGAAGTTTTAGCCCGTCAAGAGAACATTCGGCCGCTTGATCGTGATCTACATTGCTAAGCTGGGGAGAAGAACATAAACTTGGACGGGGCTCAATTGAACACCACCATATTGGCAACACCCGCGGCGCCGGTGCGAGGAGTCTGGAGCACAATTCGCAGCTACATTCTCTGGTCCCACGAACGGGGCACGGTTCAATACGATGTGATGGTCACACTGATCCTGCTTTTTGTTTTTCTCTCTCCCCGGCTGATCAACTTCAAAGACAAACCAGTGGAGCGCAACCCGCGTGCCGCGGGACTTGTTGTCACCCCAGACGGGCAGAACGGATTCATCTATCAGATTGGCGCCGCAGGAGTGCAAGGCAAAGACGACGACGCCATTCGTGCCGAATTGCTCAGCATCATCGAGCCGGTTTCCGGTGAGGTGAGCATCTCTAAATATGAGGTTGTCCGTGATGGTTCGGGGCACGTCTTGTCCTACAAAGTCTGGATACAACGCTAGACAGCACGGTTTTCGAAGGCTGCATTGGCCGGCCCGGCTGTGCGTGCTGGTCCTTCTTTACACGTGTGCCGCACGGGCACAGAAAACTCCGCTACAGCAGGTGCTCCAACAATTAGATCGGACTGCCGCCAACTTCCACACCACGCAGGCGAGTTTCGTGTGGACGCAATACACGAAAATTGTGGACGACACTGACGTTCAAAAAGGTACCGTGTTTTTCCGGCGTTCCGGCAACCAGGTCGAAATGGCGGCTGATATCGTCACTCCTGATCCGCCCAAGTATGTTCTTTTTACCGACAGCAAGATTCAGGTTTACCAGACCAAAATCGATCAGGTGACCGAATACAATGCCGGCAAAGATCGCGCCGCCTTTGAGAGTTTCCTGGTGCTGGGCTTCGGCGGGAGCGGCCAGGACATGTTGAAGTCCTTCGATGTGACCTATAACGGGACCGAGAAGGTTGATGGTATCGACACCGCCAAGCTCACTCTTGTCCCCAAGTCTGAAAAGGTCCGCAGCACCTTCGATCACATCTGGTTGTGGATCGACGTCGACCGCGGTGTATCGCTTCGGCAGCAGTTGTTCGCACCCGGCGGCGATTATCGACTGGCCACCTATTCCGACATTCGGCTTAACGAGAAGATTCCCGACAGCGTTTTCAAACTGAAAACCTCCGGCAAGACTAAGTTCCTGTCCCCTAAGGGTTAAACTGGATTATGGCGACGCTCGAATGGCGAAAGATAAGGGCTGAAAAAGTGGACATCGGGCGTTATACTGCATTCACGCCCCAAGGCAAAGACCGACAAGAAGCTGCGAGGCGCTCTACTTTCATGGCTAAAGTATTTACGATTCCAGTTCCGCCCAAGTTGGGGCCCAGCAGACGACGGGAGCGAAGCTCTGATCCCCGCTACGTGGATGGCCAGCGCTTGCTGGTCGAGGCCATGAAGTATCTGACCCAGGCGGATCCCGTGACTAACCGCGCCGCCATTACACTGCTGTCCGAACACGTGCGCACGCGCTTTCGCATGACTGACTCGCCGTTGGGTTAACCCCTCGCGGCTCCGCCGTCATCTTCCTCAAAAGACAAACTTTAGGGCCAGTTGGATAATGCGCGGATCGCGCGCCTGGGTGATCTGCCCGAAATTCGCGTCGAAACCGTTGTGGTCCGGGTTGAAGAACTGGGCATGATTGAAAGCGTTGAAAAATTCAGCCCGGAATTCAATGGTTTTGCTCTCTGTCACCGGGAAGACGCGCCCGAAGGTGAGGTCAAAGTTGTTGCGACCAGGTCCGCGCAATATATTCCTGCCGGAATTGCCGAAACTGAAGTTAGGAACATTGACGCAGTCAAAAGCGTTGGGGTTGAAATAAAAATTTGCATTGGTGACCGCACCGCCCAAGCAGTTGGCAGTAGAAGGATCGAAGCTATGCAACGACCGGGGGCCAAAATACTGGATAGGTCCGACCAGGTCCGCTCGGTCAAGAAAGATGTTCTCCTGACTGGAGTTGTTATTGGAAAAAATGGTGAACGGAGTCCCAGTCTGAAAACTAGCAATTCCGCTCGTTTCCCAGCCTTCCAGCACTTTGCGCACGAACCCATTTTGGATTCCCCGCGCCGTGGGTAGCTTCCAGATTCCGCTTATTACGAGCCTCTGCCGGATATCGAAGTTGGCCGACCCGCGATCGAACGCATGGTTAAACGGATCGGTGTAGACCGAACTGTTGTACCGGAACCCCGATTGATCGTCGAGGGTGTGTGCGAAGGTGTACGCTCCGCGAATATTGAAGCCATGGCTGAAGCGCTTGTCCACCGTAAATTGGAACTGGTTGCTGCTGGAGGTGCCGCTGCTCAGGTCAGTGAACAACTGCAAAGCTCCGGTAGGGCTGCTGTTTGGGTTCGTGGGATCCGGGCAGGCGGCTAGCGGTCGCGCGCAGTCGGGGTTGGTGAAGCCGAAGTTCGTCAATTGTTGCTGCATGATGCTCTGCACAGGAGCGTTGACATCTGTGGTAGCCACGGATTTGCGAGAAAAAGTACCCACGTAGTCGGCTTCAATCATGGTGTCGGATGTGACCTGATACTGCAGCCCATAATTCACGTTTTCCGAATAAGGAGTACGGAAATGGGGGTCAACGACATATGCGAATTGGATTGCTGGAACGCCGAAGGTGGACCCAACTTTGCCACCGGTCGGATAGGGATTGGGTTGACCAAACGGAGTGAATGGGTCGGCAATGGCGTCGGTACTAATACCCGTGTATTGAGCCGGGAAAATTTGCGTGACCTGACCGAACGGGGCCTCACCGCCGAACTGCAAATTCAGGGCGCCGTCCTCAATGTCGTAGAAGATCCCGAAACCGCCGCGCATCACCAGTCTGCCCTTGCCCAGCACGTCCCAGGCGAAGCCGAACCGGGGAGCAAAGTTGTTGCGGTCAGGATACGTCAAACCCTGGTTCGGGGTGCCCGGATCTCCTGGGTAGAGAATGCCTTTCGGTGCACCAGGAAATATCTTGGATTGCTTCCCCGGGAAAAAGCCCAGTATCTCGTTATGTGGATCTTGCAGCGGCGAATTGTACTCGTAGCGCAAACCATAACTCAGTGTCAGCCGCGGCCATATCTTCCATGAATCCTGGCCAAAGAAATGCCAGTCTGTGGTACGAATGCCGTACACTGCCCGGGAGAATTGCGCGTAGCTGTCATAAAAGCCGCCTACGAAGTCGGCGAGCGGACTCCCCGTAAAATTAGTATTGTTTCCAAAATCGAAGAGTCCGTTGTTGTCGAAATCGAAATCGAAGTTGTTTCGCACCCGGCGGATGTCGGTGCCAAACTTGATGTTGTGGTGGCCGCGGGTCAAGGAAACGCTGTCCTGCCAGTGAAAGGTGACGTCGTGAATCTTGGTAGGACCTTCGGGGTTAGGCCCGAGGTTGAAGCTGGGAGTGGTAATGACTGGCGGCGCGGTGCCGGCGGGGTCGTCGGGGTTTACGTTCGTGAAACCGAGCGCCGAGGGAGGCGTAGTGTCATGGGGCACGTCTTGAAGAACAGCGCTGCGGTTGGCTGCGAAGATGAACTCATTGATTACCGTCGGGCTGAAAGTGTGTTGCCAGGTGATTGAACCCAGTTGCGTACGCGTGAACGTGCTGAAACCCGAACCCACAGGCACGTTTCCGCCTGTAGTTCCGCCATTGGTGACCAGGAAAGGAAAGTTCTGGCTCAAATCATCGATGATGTAGGAAGCATTGATCGAATCCTTCTGGCCGATGCGGTGATCAACGCGGACGATGCCCTGGTCGTCGCGCTCGATTGCGACCGGCGACGATACAAAATTGTTGTTCGGCAGGTTGGGCAGAGGCAGGAATTTGGCAATATAGTTTGCGATTACCGGGTTCACGGGAACCTTGTTGTTGGGATAGACCTGTGAGGGAACCAGAGTCTGTTGGTCCGAGCACAGAACAGTCGCACTGGTCGGAATCAAGAGTGCACCCGCTTCGAATGTCGGGTCGCCGGGACCGGCATTTGGGCAGGGTGAGAACGTGGCACTTGGATTCAGCAATTCGCTGAAGTCGCCCTTGCGTTCATTCGGGCTCAGTACCTGCAGGATCGGAGCCACTTCGCCTTCGTGCCGGCGTACGCCCTGATAAGAGAGGAAGAAAAAAGTCTTGTCCTTCTTAATGGGACCTCCCAGCGTACCGCCGAAGGTGTTCCGCTTGAATGGCGTCACGGCAGGCAGGAAGTAATTTCGCGCGTTCATCGCGTCATTGCGGAAGAACTCAAACACATCTCCGTGAAGACTGTTGGTCCCCGACTTTATAACTTGATTGACGATGCCGCCGGTCGTGCGCCCGTACTCGGCTTCGTAGTTATTGGTCAGGATCTTGAATTCTCCCAGCGCATCTGGGTTGGGATTGACCACCGCATTGTTGCCCAGGAAATCGTTGTTGTCGGCGCCGTTTACCAGAAAGGTCAAAGACTCAGAGCGCTGACCACTTACGGAAAAAGGATTGCCGCTGCCGTCGTCCTCATCCGGAGGAAACACCCCTGCCTGCAGCAGGCCGAGTTGGAACGCGTCACGTTCGACCAGCGGCAGATCCACAATCCGGCGCTCGGTCTCCACGTTCCCCAGAGTCGCGCTGACTGTGTCAACCTGGGTCACATCCCCGGTGACTTCCACCACCTGACTCGCCGCCCCCACCTGTAACGCAACATCCAGGCGGGCGTTCTGATTGACGTTGAGGACAATTCCTTCACGAACATAATTGCGAAAACCGGTCTGCCCCACTGTCACTCGATAGGTGCCAATCGGCAGCAGGGTGAACTGATAGGATCCGTCGCTCAATGTCATGCTAGTGCGCGAGGCGTTTGTGTCCGTGTTAGTCACGGTCACACTTGCCCTCGACACCACAGCTCCGGTCGAGTCTTTCACCGTACCGGACAGAGTGGCAGTCACCTCCGCGGCTTGCATGGAAAACGTACTCAGTAGCAAAAATAGAACGAGGGAGGCAAGCTGAATTCCATGTGTGTGATGACGTGAAAGAGCAAGCAAGTTGGTCCCCATAGACGGTCCTCGCTGCAGAGTCTTACCCGGTTGGAATGGCATTGTATACACAATCCTGAAATGTGGGGTACTAATTCTTGGCCGCTATGACTGTGAGTCAGCCGCTGAGCCGATCACTGTTTGGAACAGGCCAGCCGCCAATACAATCACCGCCGGATAACATTCCATGGTGTATCGCGGTTCGGGATTCTCGAGCGTGGCCAGGAAAAGCGATCGTAGAACCACGAAGATGACCAGCAAGATCAGCGCGGGTGCAAGACGGGCTCGTGCCAGACCGAGCAACGCAGCGCCAATGTAGGCAAAGTTGAGAACGCCCATCACGATTCCCAGAATCATCCACTTCGGCGGTTCGTCGAACTCCCACCAGCGTGTGCTGCAACCGGTCATTTCCGTGCGTGGACGAAGCCACATATCAGCGACCCGCAACACCGGCAACCAAACGTAGTAACGCCATGGGGAATGCTGAATTCGCTGGGCTGCTAACCCGGCAAATCGGGCATCCAGGTCGGTCGTAACATGCAAGGACTTGTTGTAGCTCTCCAGCAATTGCTCAGTCTGGTCAAGTTGATCATCGGAATCGAAGGCGCGTGTCGGGAGATTGTCCACATCGATGGGGCCGCCGGGAACGGCCCAATAGATTTCTTCCACCGAGGCATAGTTCGCCATCCACGTCTTTACCCAGCGATTGAATCCCCTGGGCACAAAATCGTCGGCTTCGTTGGCGTAGCGGGGAGCGAGTGGCTGAAACTCATGAAGCGTTCGCAGATTCCTTGCGGTCCAGGGGACAAGCGGCGCGAACGCAGCCAGGGCGACGACCAGACCCGCCTTGACAATCGCCGAAGAGGACAATCCCGCCGGCCTTCTCTGCCGCAAGAACAGCAGGGTTAACAGAAAGAACTCAATCGCCGCCAAAAGCAATCCGCCATCCGGACGGAACAGGATGGCCCCGCCGATGGCCAACCCACATCCCCACCACGCTCCGTTTCTCCCCTCGCTGGCGAGTCCCACCAAGGCGAGATCCAATGCCAGCGCCGTGAAGAATATCTCCCAGGTCTCTGTCAGCGCTGCCGCAGCATAGGTGGCAAGAAATGGACAGAGCGCAGCCAGTAGAAAAGCGGCCCGCGCCGCCCGGTGAGAAAACATTCGGCGGGCGATGTCGGCAACCAGAAAGCAAGTGGCCACATCCACGAAAACCTGTATTACAAGCGCAGCCCGGTAATGTTCCATGCCAAAGATCGTGAAAACGACGGCGAGAAACCCAGGGTATCCGGGGAGACGGATGAACGTTGGGGAAACGTCATTAATTCCACTAATCCCGAAAATGCCGTGCTGCAACCAGTTCTTGGCAATGTCTCCGTAAACCAGTGAGTCGGACACTACCGCAGGAAAGCGGAACACGAAAAAGAGACGAAGAGCAAGTGCGCCCAGAGTCGCGACGAGAAAGAAACGGAAGTGTTGGCGCACCAGTTCGCGCACAGAGGCAATATAGCAGTTCTCGGCTCCGGACTCCCGGCCGTCGCTAACGTCGCTCCGCTTCGGCAAACCCGAGCGGTCCGCGACCGGATGGGTTTGACCCGGCTTTCCTTGCAGCTTAGGATGTACTCAACTCGAACTCATGCCCCAACCTGTCTTCTACGATCCCAGGAAAGCGCGCTGGAAACGCTTGCGGCGCGTGTTTGACGCCTTGGCAATCTGCGTCATGCTCCTGGTGGCTTTCTTTATCTACAATGCCTTACACGGCGAGGCGTTACCAAAACTACTTTGGAAGACCGAAGCCAAGCCGTATCATGCACTGCGCGAGGCGGAAACCAAGAAGGCCCGGGAACGACGCAAGCTGGCCGCCGCCAAGCGTGGGCACGGCAAGAACAAGAGTGCGCCTTTCAAGCTCAACTCCGGGGAAGGAATTCGCGCCGCCTTTTATGTAGCTTGGGACGCTGCCAGCTTTTCTTCCTTGCGTGAATATGCACGCCAGATTGACCTGCTCTACCCCGAGTGGTTGCACGTATTGACCCCCGATGGCCGACTGCAAGCCATCGATGAGGATAATGGCAAGTTCTTCCCGGTCGTCGAAGGTTCCTTGGCACATACCGTGGACACTAAAGTGATGCCTTTCCTCAAGGCTGAAGACACGGGAATGGAAGTGTTCCCCATGGTGAACAACTCCGACGGCACCAACTGGGTGGACATCAGCGCATTCCTCAACGATCCGGAGGCCCGCGCGCGTTTTTGCCAGCAGGTCATTGCGTTTCTTGCGACTGACAAGTACCACGGTCTGATGGTGGACTTTGAGGAATTCCCCAAGAAGGGCCAGCCCGGCTATAACGCTCTGCTTGGTGAGCTCGCCGGTGCGCTCCACGCCAAGAGCTTGAAGCTGTATGTAAGCGTTCAACCGCACAATCAGGATTTCAATTACCCGGCGATTGCCGCGGCCGCGGACGGCGTCGTCGTAATGGACTATGACGAGCACTACCCCGGCGGTTCGCCCGGCCCGGTCGCGTCTCAGGACTGGTTTGTCAAGAACCTGCAAGTCGCGCGGCAGGCAATTCCCCCGGACAAGTTCATCTGCGCCATTGGCAACTACGGTTACGACTGGCCGCAGCGCGACCGTCATGGCAAATTGCCCGCCGGAATGAAAGATACCAACTCCTCCGTGCAAGACGCCTGGCTGACGGCGCGGGATTCCGAAGAAGACGTGGATTTCGACGGTGACAGTTTGAATCCGCATGTCGGATATATGGACGAACACAATGTCCGGCACGATGTCTGGTTTCTTGATGCGGTTACTTCACTGAACGAAATGCGAGCAGCACAGGCCCTTGGAATCCAGACCTTTGCTCTCTGGCGCCTCGGTTCCGAAGACCGTTCGCTGTGGAAGATCCTGGACGTGCCGGGCGAGGCGGATTCGGTGGACAAGTTGAAAGATGTCCCACCCGGCGACGACGTGGACATGGAGGGCATCGGCGAGATTTTCCGCATTGAGGCTGAACCTTCCGATGGGAAACGCACACTCACCGTCGACCCCACCACCGGCCTCGTCACCGACGAGAACTTTGATCCCTTGCCCGAGCCTTATCGGGTCGCCCGCTACGGGTACAACCCGCACCAAGTCGCGATTACCTTCGACGATGGCCCCGACCCAGATTGGACGCCCAAGATTCTCGATACCCTCAAGCGTGAGAATGCGCCGGGAGCTTTCTTCCTGATTGGCCTGCAGGCCGACCGCTTCGGTGCCATCACCTCCCGCATCTATCGCGAGGGACATGAGATCGGCAATCACACCTTCACTCATCCCGACATCAGCAACATTTCCCGCCGTTTCAACGAACTGGAAATCAATCTCACCGAGCAATTATTTGCCAGCCGCCTTGGAATCCACACCATCCTCTTTCGTCCGCCTTATTCCATTGATCAGGAGCCCGACACTACCGACCAGGTGCGGCCGTTGAAAATCGCTCAGGACATGGGCTACATCATTGTGGGCGACAAGATTGATCCCAATGACTGGCGCGACAATCCACGACCGACCGCAGCCGAGATCGCAGACCGCGTGATTGCGCAGTTGCCTCCCTGTGCTCCAACCGACCGCTTCTGCGGAAGCATCATCCTATTGCACGACGGTGGGGGAGATCGCAGCCAGACCGCAGCGGCATTGCCGGCAATCATCGAAGGCATTCGCGCTAAAGGATTGGAAATCGTCCCTCTTTATACGCTTGTGGGGAAAACGAAGGCGGACGTCATGCCGCCGGTTCCAACCAATGAACGCTGGGCCGCGCGCCTGGACCGAATTGCCTTCGGGTTATGGGACTTTGGCAGTAATGGCATTGTGTGGATCTTCTTTGTGGGGGATTTGTTGATGACCGGGCGCTTTCTGTTTATCGGCGCCTTTGCCATCTTCGATCGCCTGCGCAGTTCGCGTCGTCCGGCAGGCGAGTCCCGAACGCCCACGGTGGCGGTACTCATCCCTGCCTACAACGAGGAAAAGGTCATTGAGAGAACGGTGCGAGCTGCCCTGGCTTCGGATTACCCGAGTCTACGTGTGATCGTCATCGACGACGGATCTCGCGACCGCACCCTTGCTATCGCTCGCTCCGCCTTTGAGCGTGAAGAGGCTTCCGGTCGCGTGCTCATCCTGACCATGCCGAACTCGGGCAAGGCCGAAGCTCTCAACTTTGGACTGGAGCACTTGCAGGAGGAAGAAATATTCGTCGGCATCGACGCCGACACTGTCATTGCTCCCAATGCCATCTCGCGACTAGTACCGCACTTCTCAAATCCGAGGGTCGCGGCCGTCGCGGGCAATGCCAAAGTCGGAAACCGGGTTAACCTCTGGACCCGCTGGCAGGCTTTGGAGTACATCACCAGCCAGAATTTTGAGCGCCGGGCATTGAACGTACTGGGCGCGGTAAGCGTCGTGCCGGGAGCCATCGGGGCCTGGCGAACTTCCGCGGTCCGTGAAGCCGGGGGGTACCACACCGACACCGTGGCGGAAGACGCCGACCTCACTATGGATCTGCTGCGCCGCGGGTATCGCGTTGAATATGAGGACTTGGCATTGGCCTACACTGAGGCGCCGCGCAACGCCAACGGCCTCATGCGTCAGCGTTTCCGCTGGTCATTCGGGATTCTGCAGTCGGTTTGGAAGCATCGCGCGGCTTTCGCGCGTAAGGGTGTGCTCGGCTGGGTGGCGCTGCCCAACATCGTGGTTTTCCAGATCCTCCTGCCCCTGGTCTCGCCCTTTATCGATCTGATGTTCGTGGTGGGTGCAATCTGGTACTTCATCCAGAAATATTTCCATCCCGATTCCACTGATCCCGCCAGCTTCCAGCGCCTCGTGGTGTTCTTTGCGGCATTCCTGGTCATCGACTTTGTCACTTCCGCCCTCGCCTTCGCCCTCGAGCGTCGCCAACCGGAAGCCAAAGAAGACGCCTGGCTGCTCAGCCAGGTGTGGTTGCAAAGGTTCGCCTATCGTCAACTGTTTTCCGTGGTTTTGCTCAAGACCCTCAAACGAGCCATCGAGGGCCAGCGCTTCGCGTGGGACAAACTTGAGCGAACCGCCGCCATGAGCTTTGGCACTCCCAAGGAGCGCGAGTCGGTCAAGGTCCCGTAGAATTCAGGCCCCCAGCCTCATGAATGCCCTTACTGCATTTGGACTCTTCGCGGTAACTGCCATGGTGGTGTGCTACGCATTCGAGAAGCGCAGCCGTTGGTTCCTGCTGGGCTTCGCCGCATCCTGCGTACTGGGATCAATTTATGGGTTTCTGCAGGGGGCTTGGCCTTTTGGCCTGGTCGAAGCTGTCTGGTCGATTATCGCGTTGCGCCGTTGGTGGCTCGGATCGTAGGAACTTGTTTCCCGTCTCCACGTGTTGCGAACGATTCAATGTGGTTTGCTGGCAGCCGAACTTGTGCTTTGGAGACTCGCATCATAGGCGGCTCTGGCAATGCGGGCGATCACACGCTCGCGTGTGGCCTCGTCGGCAGTCGAATCTGTTACGAACACGGCCATCGCAATTCGCCGTCCGTCCGGCAGTGGGATAAGCCCGATATCGTTGGTCGCGTGCGCCACTCCATGGTCTACATCGGAGGTGCCCGACTTGTGAGCGACGCGCGTCCCTATTGGCAGATCGCCTTCCAGACGCTTTGTCCGCAGGTCCGATGTCATCCAGCCTAGGAGCAAATCAGTATGTTCCGGGGTCAGCGGCGACTTGTCGCTAATTCTGCGAAGCAACTGGACAGCTCCTGCTGGCTCAAACCAGTTCCGGTATTGAGCCGATAGATCACGATGAAGGATTGCTTCATTGTCCCGAAGATGGAAGCCGCTGATCCCGAGCGCGGCAATATATGCACTGACCGTGCGCGGGCCGCCCACGAGGCGCAGCAGAATGTCCGCTGCTACATTGTCACTGAGTGCAACGTCCAATCGCAGAAGCTCGCGCAAGGGCATGTCGATCCCGGCCTCGGGATACTTGTCCTGCAGAGGGCTGTAGACGTGCGGCAAGATGCGGTCCTGCGGAAGGAACCGCACCGCGTGATCTAGCGAAAGCTTCCGTTGCTAGACCTGATGCAGAACCGCGAGTGCCAGCGGCAGCTTGAAGACTGACTGCATGGGAGGCTGTGCCTTCGGATTGAGGTCGCAATTCAGCGCTGAGCCAGGCAAGAAACAGGCCACCGACACTTTGCCATGGGCATCAAGAGCGATGGCACGAATCTGATGCCGGAGCGGTTCCTGTGCAGTGCAGACGCAGCGAGAATGAAAAACAGCGTGAGACGCATCCCGGCTCAGTATAGGAACTTCAATCGTCATTGGGGATGACGATGCGTATTCGCTTCAAAGTCTTCCCTTTCCCCGCGTCGGACGATTACACCCCTACTTAAGCAGGGTGGGCCTCGGTGCTACAATTTATGGGTCTGGCCTTGTTGCAGTCGCATCTATATCTGTCTGAGGCATAACTCATGGCAACCCTGGAAGCTCCTGTCCAACCCAAAATTCGCCTTCATGAAAGCCCATTCACCGGCGAACCGCTCACCGATTTCAGCCAAGAAGACAATGCCCGTAAGATGCGTGCTGCCATCGAGAAGGTGCGCGGCCAACTGGGCCGCGAATATGACTTGATCATTGGCGGCAATCGGATCAAGACTGCCGACAAGATCAAGTCTCTCAATCCCGCAAAACCGTCGCAGGTGGTAGGAATCCACCAAAAAGCTGGCAAGGAACACGTTGAACCGGCCATGCACGCCGCGCTGCGAGCCTTCGACTACTGGAAGAATATCTCGATCGAAGAACGCGCCAGCTTGCTCTTTCGTGTCGCCGACATGCTGCGGGAGCGCAAGTTCGAGTTCGGCGCGTGGATGATTTTCGAGGTGAGCAAAAACTGGGCGGAAGCCGACGCAGACGTGGCTGAGACCATCGATTTCTGTGAATATTACGCGCGAGAGGCTTTACGCCTTTCCAAAGTAAAGACCGACATTCAGCTTCCCGGGGAGCGCGATTCGCTGCACTACATTCCACTGGGCGTGGGTGCGGTAATTCCTCCGTGGAATTTCCCCTGCGCAATCATGGCAGGCATGACGGTTGCTTCGGTCGCTGCCGGGAACGCTGTCGTTTTGAAGCCGTCTAGCGATTCGCCGACCATCGCGGCAAAGTTCGTGGAACTGCTGGAGGAAGCCGGCATTCCCGAAGGCGTAGTGAACTTCTGTCCGGGGTCAGGCGCTACTTTCGGCAACGCAGTGGTGGCTCATCCCAAGACTCGTTACATCGCTTTCACCGGATCGCGCGAAGTCGGTCTCGACATCAACAAGCGTGCCGCGGATGTCGTCCCTGGCCAGATTTGGATCAAACGCACGGTTCTCGAAATGGGCGGCAAGGACGCGATCATCGTTGACGCGGACGCCGATTTCGATGCCGCCGTCGAAGGCGTAGCTCTAGCCGCATTCGGCTTCCAGGGGCAAAAGTGCTCGGCTTGTTCCCGCGCGATCATCGACGAACGAATCTATGACAAGTTTCTCGACGCCCTGAAGGCTCGTGTAGAGAAGATCACCGTCGGCGATCCCGCGGAAAACCCCAACATGGGCGCGGTGATCAATGAAGGGTCCATGAAGTCGATTCTGGAATACATTGAATATGGAAAGAAAGACGGACGGTTGATCACTGGCGGAGGCCGCGCGCCCGGCGAAGGTTACTTCCTTCAACCAACCGTAATCGCAGATATCCAGCCCAAATCAAAGCTCGAGCAGGAAGAGATCTTTGGACCGGTGCTGGCAGTAATCAAATCGAAAAACTACGACCACGCGCTGGAAATTGCCAATGACACTGAATTCGGCCTCACTGGCGCGGTCTATACCAAGTCGAAGGAAAAGATCGAGCGCGCCAAGCGCGAGTTCCACGTCGGCAATCTGTACATCAATCGCAAGTGCACCGGAGCGATGGTCGGCGCTCATCCCTTCGGCGGGTTCAACATGTCCGGAACGGATTCAAAAGCCGGCGGCCCGGACTATCTGTACCTGTTCACGCAGGGCAAATCGATCGCCGAAAAGAATATTTAACGAACAGAGTGTCTGATGCGTTCCTCGCCCGGTCGCATCTCCCCAAATCAAAAAGGCCGCCCTCTGGCGGCCTTTTTTCTTTAGACGCGAGAACCCTTACGACGGTATCGCCTGTCCGGAAGGTTGCGGAATGGCTGAAGCCGTGGCCGCAGCTGCTTCGTTCAGAATCCGATGGTGAATGGTGAACAGCGCCAGTTCCAGCCGGTCAGAAACGCCGATCTTGTCATACACATTGCGCAGGTAGTTCTTGATCACCTGCTCGGTTGTGCCGAGTTGAGATGCAATCTCCTTGTTCTTGTAACCCTGCACGATCAGCGCAACGATGCGGAGTTCTTTCGCCGTCAGCCGGTCTCGCACCCGCAGACCTACCATATCGTTCTCAGTCAGTTCACTGGGGACAGCAATGTCCTGTATCCAAGTCTCGCCTCGGGCCACTTTGCGTACGCAGTCCACCAAGGCCGGGCTGGTCACATTGCGATAGACCACGCCGTGGGCGCCGTTGCTCATGTAACGCTGCGCACTCTCTCCCGTATCGGCGAGCACCACCACGCGCGTCTTCACTTTGTTAGAGGCCTGGAGCACGGCATTGAAGTCGCCGTGGAATCCGCCCGCGACTACGAGCACTGCTGCGCGGAATTTGTCCAGCGCCATGAACATCTGTTCCGATGTTTGCGCCTGGGCCACAATGCGCATCTCGTCTTCTACCGCCAGAACTTTGGCGATCCCTGCGCGAAAAATTGCCTGGTTATCGGCCAGAATTAGTTTAAGCATCGCGTCAGTCCTCGAATCTTCCTCGCGCCGAGCAGTTGGCCCGGCGGCGTCCAGTTATCCATGACGAATGAAATCGTAAGAGTCGATCACGCAGGCCACGCCGCGCGGGTCGGTGCCCTTACCGGACTCGGGTTCGTCCGTCCGCACTACGCGCCCCCGGCACTGGACCAATACATTCTCTTTAGCCCCGGTCACTTCCGGTGGCAGGGCGATTTCAAATTCGACGTTGGAGCCAACTTCCAGAGAAGCATCCGCGCGGATGTAGACCCCCGCCGCGCTCAAGTTTCCCGTGACCCCGCTGTGTTGCCCGCCCTCTTCGGCTTTATGTATCTTGATGGGCAATTCCAGCGGGAAGCGTTTTCCCGTCCGTGCTTCGGACACAAGACCTCCTCGTTCCTGGCCGTTCTTGCCTGCAAAAGCCAGCTCCATGCGGCATCTCTCCTGCTGGAGTCCAGAATCTTCCTAACTGGCCTTATATCACGGATGATACCTCGCGTGAAAGCCTGGTAACTGCTCTGATAACGGTAGCAACTAGGTTCCCCCCAAGGGTGCGAGGTGGTTCTCAGAAATGGGAATCGCTCCATGGGTTTTTAAAGGCTCCGGTTTCTGTCACAATTGCGCTGCCGGTTTTCTGTCCGGGAAGACACGCGGACACAAGTTCACCGCAAGGAGTTGGTTCAATGTGGGTTCTCCGCGTCACAAGGCTTCAAATCTTCTGTATCGCCATCCAACTGCTTTCCGGAATTCCCGGACTGGCCCAACAGCCGACATCAGTGCCAGCACCAAAGGTCGCGGCGTCTGCTGCGCGTCAGGCGACCCCTCAGACCGAAGCCGCCAAAGCGGCCGGCACCCGTCCCGCAGAAGCCCCTCCCATCCTGGAGCAAATGAACGCCGCATTGCAGACGCTGGTGGCCAGGGTGTCGCCGGCAGTGGTTCAGATTCTGGTCACTGGATACGGCACTCTCGAGGAGAGCAAAAGCACCGAGACTGCCTTGATCGCGCGCCAGCACGCAATTGGCTCGGGTGTGATTGTCGACTCCGACGGCTATATCATGACGAATGCGCATGTCGTGCAGGGAGCGCGCCGTATTCGCGTGGTTCTTCCCATGCCGTCCCCGGACATGCCCAGCGTGACCGCTGTCGGCAGGGAACATGCGGTCGATGCCAAGATTGTCGGCGTCCACAAAGAGACAGACCTGGCCTTGCTGAAGATTGATCTGAAGGGTCTACCCACCCTCGAACTGGGCGCCACTCGCAGGCTGCATCAAGGAGAGTTGGTCGTCGCAATCGGCAGTCCCGAAGGTCTCGAGAGTTCGGTCACTATGGGCGTTATCAGTTCGGTCGGCCGCCAGCCTGACCCGGATCGTCCGATGGTCTACATTCAAACCGACGCTCCCATCAACCCTGGGAACAGTGGTGGCCCCTTGGTTGACATGGATGGTTATGTGGTTGGCATCAATACCATGATTTTGTCGGAAGGCGGAGGCAGTGAAGGATTAGGGTTTGCGATTCCGGCCCGAGTCGTCCGTTTCGTTTATCGGAGTCTGCGCAAGTACGGACACGTTCATCGGGTCGAGATCGAGGCAGCCGCCCAGAACATCACTCCCAGCCTGGCCGAGGGTCTGGAGCTTCCGCAGAGTTTCGGGGTGATTGTTTCTGACGTCACTCCGGGAGGACCGGCCGATTCCGCAGGACTCAGGATCGGCGACATTGTGCTCAGCGCTGACGAGCGCTCCGTCGACACCCTGCCCGCCCTGACTGCTGCCATGTATCTGCACCCGTTGGACGAGGTCATGAAACTGGTGGTACTGCGTGGTTCGGCGAGAAAGACTCTGGAAATTCCGGTCCTGGAACACCGCGATCCCATGGACAAATTCATGGACGCCGTAGACCCCGAAAAGAGCTTGGTGCGCCGTCTCGGAGTATTGGCCATCGACCTCGATGCCCAGCTCAAATCGGTGGCCGGCGACTTACGCATACCTTCCGGTGTGGTCGTCGTGGGCCGCGCCGCCGACCTGCTAGGCCCCGAGACTGGCCTGCGCACGGGAGATGTCATCCATAGCGTGAATTCCATCCCGGTCGATTCAGTAGATTCGCTGCGGGCCCGTCTTAGGGACATGAAGCCCGGCGGCGCGGTGGTGCTGCAAGTGGAACGGGATAGCAAGCTGGAATGGCTGGCTTTTGAGATGGAATAAACTCTCGTCCTAAATCCGAATTCCCCGCCCGCCCGTAAATAGCATGGGACGTAGGAGTGCCACGCTTCTCAAAACGCGCCGCCACCACCGCCGCCGAAGCCGCCGCCCGAGAAGCCTCCGCCACCGCCGAAGCCACCGCCGCCAAAACCCGAACCCGTCGAACTGGCGCGCGGCGCCGACACGAAGACCTGATGCATGTTGCTCGACATGCTGCCCATCGAATTTGTGAAGAAGATCGGATTGAATCCCGTAGCGTAATAGCCGCCCGGACCGGCGTACCAAGTCGGTGGATTAGTGACAATCCCCGCGAACGCTTGTGCCCACTGATGCTCGACTCCCAATGCCATGGCATAGGGCAGAAATTTTTCAAAAGTGTCCGGAGGCATGCGCTTCAGCCTATCTGCATCCACACGATTCATGAATTCCTGGAATCCCAGAATCGCAACCCGCGTGCGGCCTCCCTTGACTGTCTTAGCCGTCATTTGCCGCGCGAATAGCCACCAAATCAACGCTGACAGGACCCCGGCGCCGATCAGCAGTACGATCGAACTGAATACATCCTTGTGCCACAGGAATTGCAGCATCAGGAAAGGCGCGACGATAAACAGAATCGCCACAAAGCTATAGCCATTCGCCGAATCCGGATCGACCAGATACATGCCTTTATTTTTCAGTGCGGCCATGACGTCCTGCTTGATGACCGGGATCGCCGTGTAAAAACGGTTCTTCAGGCCGGAAAGACGCGTTTCATCTCCTTCGCCAAAGACATTCGTCAGCATCACTCGCTCGTGAGGAGCAAGGTCGCTCCACTGCGCCATCGGCTTCAGCAAATGAAAAACGTAGTCCTTGTGATGAAACACCAGTCCTTTGTCATCCACCTCTTCAATCTTCACGAAACCGCGCACCGCCAGATCCACCAGCGTGCAGGTAATATCGCGCGGGTGAATGGTGTCATCAAGCAGCGTCCCGGCCTCAGCCGGCGACATGCCGGCGGGCGGCTCATACATGGGAGCCACCGAAACGCCAGGATCAGGATCGCGCCCTTTGTACCACCACAACGAGAACATGACCGCGAGAGTCCAGAAGGGCAAGAACACAATCGGGTTGCTGCCCAGAAACCAGAGCCACCGCGTGAATCCGCTGGGCTCTTTGAGAATGCCCTTGGGAAGGTAAACATCGACGGTCAACCCGCCACGCATGGGCAGCGGGTTACTGGTTTCGAACGAAACTTCCGAGCCTTTCACGTCGGCGGTCGCGCCGCGCTCGGCGGAACCATACACGCCGGTGAAGGCCTGCGCCCGCAGCGATCCTGCGGCCGAATCCGGAAAGCTGACCACTGCAGCCGCAGGTCGATCGGCACCGGCCAATCGTTTCCGGTGACGTTCCAATAAAATTCGTCGTGGTCTTCGAAGAAACGAGTCCCGTTACGGACGGTATAAGTGATCTCAACCGTGCGGTTCGTATCCACGGCATCGGGAATGTAAATCTTGAAGTCGCGCAGCCCGTTCGAGGTGGATGACTCGTACTTCAGCTTGCCGCCTTCACCGTCGGTGACCCCAGTCACGCTCACGAAGAGTGTGTAGTTTGTACCGCGCGGCCCGGGATACTCGACGGGGATAAACCGATGAATGCCGTGCCACTGACCGTCAAACCTCAGAGCGATGCGCTCATGCACCGTAGCCGAACCATCTTCGGCGACGGCAATAGCGTCATTGAAATCGGTGACTCGCCAGCTCTTGGCAAAAATAGGAATGGAGAACAGCAGAGAACATACAACCAGCGTGGGGAAGCGCAGCTTACTGCGTGTTCGGGACGTTGCCAGCAACATCTTTACGACACGGACTCTCTGACGATTCATGCCTTAGAACTTCACCGCCACCGGCTCGCGGTCGGCTTCAGTTGTCTCAAAGAATTGCCGTGCCTGGAAACCGAACATGCCTGCCAGAATATTGGTCGGAAAAGACTGAATCTTGGTATTCAGGTCCCGCACCACCGCGTTGTAATAACGGCGGGCGTTCTGAATGGTGTCCTCGGTCTGGCTCAGCGATCCCTGCAACTGGGTAAATTCTTCGGAAGCTTTCAGCTGCGGATAATTTTCGGCCACCGCAAACAAGCTTTTCAACGCACCGGTAAGCTGATTTTCCGCTGCGGCCTTGTCCGCCGGACCGGTAGCTTGCATGGCCATGGAGCGAAACTTGGCGATATTCTCAAACGTACCTTTTTCATGGGCGGCATACCCCTTCACCGTCTCCACCAGATTCGGGATGAGATCGTGGCGGCGTTTGAGCTGTACATCGATGTCGGACCATGCCGAGTCGCAACGAACCCTCAACTGGACCAAAGTGTTGTACATCCCCACCAGTACGAAGGCAATGACTACCAGAACTCCGAGGATGATCCAGCCCGCCATAGGAGGCTTCCTTTCGCTCACAAGTGGAATCAAAGCGACCGTATCATAGGGAACGGGGAGTTGCAATTCTTCGTGCTCGTGCTCCCAAGCAGGTAGAATCTATTGGGTCGGTCAGCATTGCAGGATCGGTGTGTGCCCTTATGGATCTGTCAAAATATTTGCGATTTTCGAGTTTGTGGCTTCTAGCGCTGTTTTCGCTTTGCACCGTGATCGCTCAAGCCCAGACCTGTCTGACCTCCAGTGATATGGACGAACCCACTCGCTCGGCGCTAGAAGGCACCGCCAAGCGCTATTTCGACATGGCGGTCCGGGGCGATGTTGCCGCACTGAAGCAGAGCGCGATCCCAAGCCTGGCGGCGAACTTCTCCAGCGTTGAGTCCGCCGTGAAGGATAGTCAGGCGAGTTTTGCCGGAGCGCAGGCTCGGCCGCGCCCTCCGTTCTTGTTGAAGGTGGAGGGTGATAAACCGCTCGGTCGCGCCGAGTTTCTTTGCGGCGTGTTCGGAAAAAACGGACAAACCGGAAACAGCGCCGCCTTTGTGATTCCAAACCTGGCCCCGAACACTTATGGAGTGGTATCGCTGGAAATCCCAGGCGCTCAGGCGAAGACAGTGTCCTTTGTTCTGCAACGGCAGGGGCCGGATTGGAAGATCGGCGGCTTTTATGTGCATGCTTCCCAATTGGCCGGACACGACGCCGACTGGTTTGCCGACCAGGCCAGGGCGTTCAAAAGCAAGGGCCAGAAAGGCGATGCCTGGCTCTACTATCTGGAAGCCCGGGAACTTGCAGTGCCTGTGCCGTTCATGTACACACAGGTTACCGACAAGCTTTACGACGAGTCTCAAGCAGTCAAGCCGGGCGACTTCCCGCTGGACGGAAATACTGTTGACCTCCAGGTTGCGGGAAGAATCTACAAGCTCACCGCGCTTTCCCCGGTCGCGGTTGATCAGGAACTGGACGTAGTGGTGAAGTACCAGGCCAGCGATGTTTCACATACCGCCGAGACCTTTAAAGACAATATGGCCGTGATCCACGCGCTCGTGGCCAGGTATCCCGAACTGCGCGGCGCTTTCGGTGGAGTGGTCGCCCGCGCCGTGGAACCATCCGGACAGGAATACGGTTCCATGCTGCCCATGAAGGAAATCAAGTGACAGCGCTTTGCAAGCGACCCTGAGCTTGCCTAAGCGGGAGCCCGCAGCCGTCATCCAGAGGGCCGCGAATGACCCGTCGTTCCTTCTTAGGTTTCGCTTCTCAGTATTGGAATCTGATCCGCCAGCGTGCACTGTTTCGGGTCTTTATCTTCGCGCAGTCCCATGAACACCGGCGCGCGCAACTTCATGCCGCCGTCTGCGGTTTCGTGAGTCCATTCCGTAAACTTGATCTCGGCGACCGTCACCGGCTTCAGCCAGTGGGCGTTGACAGCCTCCACAGGCCCGTAAAAGGGCGAGCGCTTCGTCTCAAGCGGTTTGAGTATCTGCCAGATTTCCTTCAGCGTTGCCTGGGTAAAGCCCGTTCCTGCCTGGCCTACGTGAATCAACTGGCCGCGCTCGTTGTAAAGGCCCAGTACCATTGATCCGAAGTACTGCCGGCTGCCCTCAGGATTGGTATACCCTCCGATGACACAATCGACGGTCTGCGTAATCTTGATCTTCAGCCATTCGCGGCTGCGGCGTTCTTCGTAATGGCTGTCGCGACGTTTGGCGAGAATTCCCTCCAGGCCTTGCTGCTTTGCGGCTTCGAACAATGCGATGCCGCGCTCTGGAAAGTGTTCGGAATGGCGGACAAATTCGTTGGTGCTCACGATCCGAACCAGAGCTTGCTTGCGCTCTTCCAGCGCAATCCGCCGCAGGTCGTATCCGTCGGCATAGAGTAAATCGAAGACGTAGTAGACAATCGGAACATCCGGACGGCCAGCCGTTCTGCGCCCTCCACTGCGAATCCCTGTGCGCTGTTGCATCAGGCTGAACGACGCCCGGCCCTGTTCGTCGAGCGCGGCGATCTCACCATCAAGGATCGCGTTCTTGGCCTTCACCAATTTCGGAAGATCATCGAGTTCGGAGTATTGCCCGGTAAGATCGTTCTGATTGCGCGAGACCAGACGAACCTTTCCGTTCTCGATGAACGCCACGGCGCGATAGCCATCCCACTTGATCTCAAATAGCCATTCGGGATCGTCGAAAGGCTTCTCTGCCGGCGTGGCCAACATAGGAGTAATCGCAGTAGGCATGGCACGCTTCACCGCGCCTTCTAGATCTTTGATTTCGCCGGACGCAGCTAGCCCGCTTGGTGTTGTCTTAGCTTTTTTTTTTGCTTTCTCGGCGACCTCCGCGTGCTCGGCGGTTGAATCTCTTTTCTTCTTCTTGTCCAGCTTGGCCAGCGTCTCTGCCAGCCACGCAGCCTTCACCTTCCCTCGAGATGCCGGGCGGCTACTTTTCCACTCCGCAGAATCTTTGTCACCCGCGATCTGCGTGATGGTCTTGTGGCTGAGCACCGAGGTGTCCTGGGCCTCTATGTCATAGCCCGCAACCGCTTCATCGTCCTTTTTCTTGATCAGCAGCCATTCCGTTCCCTTGCTTCCAGGGCGGCGGCCCTTGATGTGAATCAGCGCGAAGTCACCCTTCAGCCGCTGGCCGTGAAGCCGGAACTTGAAATCGCCCTTTTGCAGCATCTCCCTGGCCTCAGCCGCGGTGCCAGCGACAAACTTTCCTTTCACCGGGATCGGCGAAAGCGGTTCCCATGTTCCTACATCCCACACAATGACCGCGCCTGCACCGTAATTGCCCTCCGGAATTGTGCCTTCAAAATCAAAATAGGAAACGGGATGATCTTCCACCTGCATCGCCAGGCGCTTGTCATTCGGATCGAGCGACGGCCCCTTGGGCACTGCCCACGACTTCAACACGCCGTCCATCTCCAGGCGAAAATCGTAGTGCAGGCGTGTGGCGTCGTGCTTCTGCACTACAAAACGGTGTCCAGATTTCTTTTCTACTCTCGGCGGCGGCTCCGGAGTATCCTCGAAGCGGCGCTTGCGTTTGTATTCTTCCAGGGCCATCCGCCCATTCTAACCAGAGGATTGAAGCCACGCACTACCAGACACAAAACGAGCTCTGGAATGGCTCAATGCTGAGTGCCAAGTGCTGTGTGCTGCGTTAGAATCTCCCCGTCAACCATGAAACGCGAATATCCAGATCAGCCGCTGGTCGGAGTAGGCGCCATTATCATCGAGGGCAACCGTGTTGTACTGGTCAAGCGTGGCCATCCGCCGCTGGCTGGCGAGTGGTCCATCCCCGGAGGTGTTCTGGAAGTGGGCGAGACCGTGCGCGAAGCCGCGGTTCGCGAGGCTCGCGAAGAAACAGGCCTTACCGTCGAACCAGGCGATCTGCTGGGAGTTTTTGACCGGGTATTACCGGACGAGACTGGCCGCACCAAATACCACTACGTCTTGATCGACTTCCTCTGCCGCCGCGTCGCCGGAGAGCCACAGGCCGCCGGTGATGCCACCGAAGCGCGCTGGTTCACGAAAGAAGAAGTCGCGAAGTTGCCGCTAGCAAAAGACACGGCAGAGGTCATCCGCCTGGGATTCGAAAAGATCAAGGGCGAACCACAGAGGGCACAGGGCAAACACAGAGCCACCGACTCTTAGGTTTTCTCTGTGACCCCCCGTGCCCTCTGTGGTTTTCAGCTTTCCCAGGAATATCTACCTGCCCTGAAAATGCAGGGTAAACGACGCTTCGGCGCTGCTCGGCTGGTTGTTGCACATGGGCGGCGTGAACGTCCATTGATGAATGATGTTGATCGCTTCCGCATTCAAGTCCGGCCGCTCGGAACTATCGACTACGGCATCATGAACTCGGCCGTCCTGCGAAATCACCCCGCGCACCACCACGTCGACCTGACCGCCGCCATTCCCCGGTTTCGGCTGCGGCATCGATTGCCCAAAAGCGCGGCGGTACGGCTGGCAGTTCACCCAAGCTACGGCATCGGGAGGCGCCACCAGTACGTTGGGGATGGACTCGGTCACTACCGTCATGCTCTGTTTGATCTCCATGCTAGGTGCGGCAATAGAGGAATAGTCGATTCGCGCCGGAATCAGCGCCCCCGCAAACGCGAAGAAATCGTGATATTCGATGCGTTCTTCGTTCACTTTCTCCAGCACGATGGCGCCCGTCGCGGCATCCACGCAGATTTCGTTGGCCTGGCTTTTCTGTCCCACAACCGTATCGAATTCGACGCACCGGGCCGCCTGACCATTCACCTCGCGATTCGTGATCGCGTGGATTATGTCCTCGTTGTTAAAGCTGACGTGGTAAATCGGGGTTACGCGCATCAGAGTTTTGACTTCCGGAGGGGCCACGGCCTGGTTCTGCGCCCTCGACATGCCTCCGTTGGCAATGACGTCAACCAGGTGATAGTCGCCAAAAGTCGTTTCATCCCGCCGGCCGGTGCCTTGAATCACGACCCGGCTAAACGTGCCCTCTTTGACCGACTGGTCAGCACCAAACACTCGAAACGAGTCAACGCGCTCGAGATCCGGAAGCTTCAGCGGCGTGGTGACGGCATTCCCTCTTTCAAGCAAATGGATAGCCTCTGCACGAACGCGAATGTCCTGCGCCGAGGAAGCCATGGGAGTTACGATGAGAGTCAAGAGCGCTAGGGCCGTTTTCATCGGCGAGCCTCTACTGGTGAAATTTGCTGCCTCGGGGTCAGTTCCACAGAATCAATAGCGATTCCAGCCGTCGATTCTATAAGCATTTGCTGGAATTCGCGCAGGATAATCAGCTTTTGCCCCAAAAACAGAACGGCCCGCGCATTGCTGCACGGGCCGCCCGGTGGACTGTTTGGGATTGACCAAGAGGTGGTCACTCTACGTGGCCTCTACGGCAACTCCGGGTTCTGCAATCGAACTCCCGGCACGACCTAATGCCGGAATCCAATCCTACTCACCGGTTAGTGTGCGGGCTGTAGTTCCCGGCGCTCAGCGCTCAGGAACCCCGCTTAGAGCAACCAGCCCTAAGTCTCAGCCACCTCACCTGGTCTTTGACTCCCACTACAGTTGCTACAATCTGAACTTGTCATTCGACCACCTCCTTTCAGGTGTAATCGCAGATTAACCGAAAAGCCGCGCCGGATCAAATGGCACGGAGATGTCGAAGGAGATGCGCCCTCCAATTTTAAAATCTCCTTCATAAACAGCCACTTAGAGCTACTACCAGGCTTACAGGGCGAAAGCTCCATCGCGCTAGCCTCAGCCGTTAGTCTCCCATCCCTTCGTCATCTCGCCCTTAGACTCCCATTTTTCTACACTGAGACTTCCCCCAAAATCCCTGGCCGAACCGTGTAACTAACGGAAAAATCAGCCTTTCCAGCGATAGGCGTTGGGTTGAGGCAAGCCGATGTGGGAGAGCACGCGGAAAGCGAATTCTTGAGCCATTGCATCCAAGCTCGCCGGGCGGTTGTAGAAGGCGGGAATCAGCGGAAATACCGTGGCTCCGGCATCGGCGGCCCGGTACATGTTGCGGATATGGATCTTATTGAGCGGCGTCTCGCGCACACACAGCACCAAAGGACGCTTCTCTTTGAGGCAAACATCAGCGGCACGTTCGATCAGATGCGAAGCGATGCCATTCGCAATGCGGGCCAGCGTGCCCACGCTGCACGGGATAACGACCATCGCATCGGCGGGATAAGAGCCGCTGGCAATGTTGGCGCCGATATCGGCGTTCGACTGCTGCTGAATTTTGCGGGCGGACTTGCCGATGATTTGCCTGACCAGATCGCTGCGGCCGCGCAGGTTGAGCTCTTCGGCCATAACCCGCAGAGCGCTGTCAGAAGCGATGAAATTTACCGTCTGGACGCGTTTGTCGCGCTCTACCGCCAGCAAGAAATGGCGCAGGAACACCGACCCGCTGGCGCCGGTGGTGGCGACGGTCAAATTTTGCGGTGGGTGATCAGGCAAGCAGGCTCCTCGAATCAGCGAGTTTGAGCATAGGGAGGCAATACAGGCAAGTCAAGAGACAGGGATTCGTCGTTGGTTGTTGGCCAAGCACCAGCCAGAAAGGCTCAGGCCCGACCCCGTGAGAAGCCAACGACCAACGACCGACGACGAGCGACTAACACCATGGGAACCGCCACCACTCTCGGAGATCGGCGCAACGCAGTGCAGCGGCACGCGCTGGCCGGAGTGCAACGCGAAGTGCGGGCCACGGACTCAAGCGGTCGCCGCAAATACCTGCGCGACTTCAGCCAAGCCTTCCGCTCTTACGATTCTGTTATTGATTCCCGGCAACTCTCCGAAACCGTCGCCGCCGCCGATATCGTCCTGATCGGCGACTATCACGCGCTTCCCACTGCGCAGCGGTTTGCCGCTTCCCTGCTGGAACAGCGTGCGCATACCGGAGATCGGCCCGTTGTGCTGGGAGTCGAAACCATTTTTGCCCGCCATCAACACGTACTCGAAGAATGGTGGCGACGCGAGATCGACGAAAATGAATTCCGCGAGCGCATCCGTTTCGACGCCGACTGGGGATATGAATGGAGTCCGTTCTACGAGTTATTGGTGACCGCCCGCGAGCACGGCGAAGCCATCTACGGTCTGGATTGCATGCCACGCGAAGATCTGCGCAAGATCGGCGCGCGTGACCGCCATGCCGTCGACAAAATCACCGAGATTCGTGAGCGCCATCCTGGTGCCGTGGTTTTTGTGCTGTTCGGCGAGTCCCACTTCGCTCCCTCCCACCTTCCCCGCCGCCTGCGCGAGCGCCTGCCCACTGAGCACGTGCTCACCGTACTGCAAAATGTCGATTCCCTCTACTGGCGCGCCAGCGCGGAGCGCCATGACCGTGTCGAAACCGTCCGCGTAAATGACGACGTGGTATGCGTCTTCAACGCGACTCCGCTCGAGAAATACGAAAGCTACCGGCTTTACCTGTCGCGCTGTCAGGGTGAAGCCGGGCAACCCGACCTGGTCCCGACCATCTACAACTTCGTTGACAGCTTATTGTCGTTTCTCGACATCAACCGTTACGCCTCGCACAACCGCACTCAGCCCAAGTTTCTTGTGGATCTGCTCCCTGAGGTGTACTGCGGGTCCTCCGATGGGCGTTTGCGGCAGTTATTGGAGCGAGGCGCGTACGAACCTAAGAAAATCGAGAACATGCTGCAGCATGTCGAGGCGCGGGGATGCGTTTACTTGCCATCCATCAACGCCTTCTACGTGCGCGAGTTCAAAATGCTTCACGCCACCGAAGAAGCAGCCCGCTTTTTGCATCACGCCTGCCGTGGGTTACCGTTGCGCAAGAACGGCCGGCCGCCGGTCGTGGCCAACCCATCCGACCGGTTTTATGCCCGCACCATCGAGCACACCTTGGCCTATTTCGGGTCCCGCGTGCTCTATCCGGCCCGTCCTGACGAGCCTGCAGCTCAGCATTGGACAGTCTCTCCCAAGACCCGCAAGAGATTCCTGCGCGACGGCCTGCGCGGCGACCGGGCTGAGTTCGATGCTTTTGCTCGAAACCTTGGATATTCACTGGGCAGCGAACTGTACAACGCTTATCTGCGCGGATCCGTAAGCCCCACCGTGCTGCGGCACTGGTTCTTGTCGCACATCGAAGAGCCTGGGAAAGCCGAAAAGATCTTCGCAGAGATTCTGCACAAGGCCGGCTCGACCCGGAAGAAACCCTGCGGCTCGGCACGGTGAAAATATTTAGCAGTCAGCACTCGCGCTGCCCCTGACTGCTGACCGAATGCTAATCTATCACTGTCTTGGCTGAATGCCGACTGCTCTCTTGAACCCCGAATCCATTCTCAAACTGTTTCAACAAGTGCGCCGCGGCAAAGTCTCTCCCGACGATGCCGTCGCCCGGTTGCGTCACATGCCATTCGAGGACCTGGGCTTCGCCAAGGTCGATCACCATCGCTCGCTACGCGCCGGAATGCCCGAGGTAATTTTCGGCCAGGGTAAGACCCCGCAGCAGATGGCTCAGATCTTCTCCCGCCTGGCTCAGCACGGCGGGAATATCCTGGCGACGCGCGCCAGCGAAGAGCAATTCGCCGCGGTGAGAAAGAAAGTTCGCAAAGCCGAATACCGCGAGCTGGGGCGAGCCATCGTGCTCCAGCGCGATCGCAAGAAATATGGCAAGGGCACCATCGCCATCGTTTCTGCCGGCACCAGCGACATTCCTGTCGCAGAGGAAGCCCTGGCTACCGCCGAAGTCATGGGCAACGACGTGGAGCACCTCTACGACGTGGGGGTTGCGGGAATTCATCGTCTGCTGGCCAATCGCGAGACCCTGACTCGCGCCCGCGTGATCATCGTCTGCGCCGGCATGGAAGGCGCACTGCCCAGCGTAGTCGGCGGACTGGTCGGCGTGCCGGTGATCGCTGTCCCCACCAGCGTGGGCTATGGCGCGGCTTTCAAAGGTGTGGCCGCACTGCTCGGCATGATGAACTCCTGCGCGTCCAACGTCAGCGTGGTCAACATCGACAACGGATTCGGTGCGGGGTATGTGGCGGCCCTCATCAATCGGCTATGATCCGATTTTCCTTTGTAACTTGGTGTCCTTGGTGGTCAAGAAAAATGTCCAAACAAAAAAAGGCGCGGCTCGCGCCGCGCCTCACCTCCGACCTACCTACCCACAACTTATGACTTGCCCGCCACTTCCAGATTGTTCTGCACACTGAAGGCTCCGAACACCTGGTTGGCGCGAAGACCGGCGACCTGCTCGTCCATCTTCGTGCCCACAACCCCATCGAGGGTCACATGTCCGTTGTCTACCAGTATCCGAATCGGACGAGCCGGATCAATCGCATAATGATTGAGCACCGGATCACGATAGATTGCTCGCAGCGTTCGAATCCTGATCTGATCGTCGAATATCGATGTCGGTAGAACCTTGATGTCGTCCACCACGTCTTTCACGCCCGGCATATGGCTCGCCAATGCCAAGGCCGAATCCCGCGCGACCGCTAACCGCGCTTCACCATTCAACGTCACTGTGCCATTCTGAACTTCAGCGGTAATGTAGTTGAACGCAATGTCATAGCCTATGCGGTCGTAATATAGCTTGCGGTCCAACTGAGCCGCCAACTCCGCGTCCGGCACGTTCTTACCCTCAACCGCAATCAGATTGTGCACGCCCTGAACCTCAGATGTCTTGCGCACCTTCTTCGTCGCATCCAGCTTTTGCTGATACAGATCAACGCTGCCGGTCAGAGTAACGATTCCGTCTTCCACAGTCGATTGAACGTTGCGGAATTCGTTCTTCGCAGCCAGCTCTTCCGTCACCTTGGTTTGAATTGGCTGGTCATACCGGCTCGCGCCAGTCGCCTCCGCCATCAGGCCAGTGGTCAATACACTCAATCCCAGAATTAATCCTAGAACTCCATGCCTTGCTTTCATGTCCGTCTCCCTCTCAATCTATAAACCCTTCAGCAGCGAAATAGTTCTATCTAACCGTTTGGTTAATTGATTAGATGCCCGCCGGAAGCTGCCGAATTGTAAACATTTGTTAATTTCGTCAAGATTCTTGCTATAACTTGGGTTCACCCGCGCGGAAGCTCGAAGGAGGCACGAATGAGCAGTGCTACAGACCTGTTGCGATCCTGGGGAATCACTCTGCTGCGCGTCACCGTCGGCGCAGTGTTCGTCGCTCATGGTGGGCAGAAATTCTTTATGGGATTCCAGAATGTCGCGGAATTCTTGAATGGCCTGGGCATTCCTCAACCTACTGGCGCCGCAATCTTGCTCACCGCGGTGGAATTCTTCGGAGGGCTGGCCATCATCCTGGGCATACTGACACGCTATGTCGCCATTGCGCTGGCCTTCGACATGGCCGTTGCCATCGTGATGTACCACTGGCGAAACGGATTCTTCATGCCAAATGGCATCGAGTATCCCATGGTACTGCTGGCTGCCAGTCTGACCTTGATACTCGCGGGCGGGGGCGAAGCAGAACTGTATCGCTTCTGAAAGTGCAGGTTTAACGGGCCGCGAATTTGCTCCGCCGCGTCTTGCCGCTGGTCGGCTCCGAGTCGAATACTCGCGCGAAAATCTTGTCGATGTTCTTCAGTTGACGCTTCAGATCGAAGGCGCGTTCGATCTGGGCTCGCGGCACCCGGCTGCTGATGGCTTTGTCCTTCAGCACCAGGTCGCGAAAATTAAGGTCTTCCTTCCAGGCGCGCATGGCATGCGCCTGCACCATGCGATAAGCATCTTCCCGCGAAACTCCATGCTCCACCAGGTCCAATAAGAGCTGGCCGCTGAACACCAGGCCACCGGTGCTTTCAAGGTTGGCCAGCATGCGCTCAGGGTAGACGAACATGGTATCGATGAGGTTGGTTGTCTTCTGAAGCATGTAATCCACCAGTGTGGTGGAGTCGGGGAAAATGACGCGCTCGACCGAGGAATGGGAGATGTCGCGCTCATGCCACAGGGCAACGTTCTCAAACCCGGCCTGGGCGTTGGCGCGCACCACTCGCGCCAATCCGCTGATTTGCTCGCAGGTCACAGGGTTGCGCTTGTGCGGCATGGCAGAGGATCCCTTTTGCTTTTCGCTGAAAAATTCTTCGGCCTCGCGCACCTCAGTGCGTTGCAGATGCCGGATCTCGGTCGCTATCATATCCAGGCTGGACGCAACGACTGCGAGCGTCCCCAGATAGTTCGCATGGCGGTCACGTTGAATTACCTGAGAGGTAATCTCCGCCACCTTCAATCCCACGCGGGCACAGATTTTTGCTTCGAGTTCAGGCGTCAGATGGGCTAGCGTTCCGACCGCACCCGAAAGCTTGCCCACTCGCATTTCTTCCGTGGCGCGCGCAAAGCGTTCGATGTTGCGCTGGGTCTCGGAATACCAGTTAGCCAGCTTGAATCCGAAGGTGATGGGTTCGGCGTGGACGCCATGGGTACGGCCGACCATTGGCGTGTCTTTGAACTCCCATGCCCGGCGCTTGAGCACTTCCGACAGCCGCCCAAGATCAGCCGCAATGACCTCCGACGCCTGTCGGATAAGCAGCGCTTGCGCTGTATCCACCACATCATTCGAGGTTAATCCGTAGTGGAACCAACGGGAATGCGGACCAACGATCTCCGCCACGGCGGTGGTAAATGCGATCACGTCATGCCGCACCTCGGCCTCAATTTCGTGAATTCGCTGCACGCTGAAGTCCGCGCGTTCGCGGATGGCCTTGGCCGCATCTTTGGGCACAATGCCCGCCTGGGCGAGGGTTTCCGTCGCCGCCACTTCGACGGCAAGCCACGCGCGAAAGCGGTTCTCGTCGTTCCAAATACGGCCCATTTCCGGGCGGGTATAGCGTGAAATCACAAAATCACCGTTTCCTTCATGAGAGCCGATCCCGAAATATATTAGGACTCTGGATTCTAAACGGTCAGCGACTTCAGTTGCCAGCTCCGAGACAATATATCGTGATACGATATATTTACGATACCAAAATCGATGCCTTCGCTTGATTATGAATCGCTGGCCGAAGTGCGCCACCAGATCCGTCGCTTTCTGCGCTTCAGCGAACGCATTGCGCGCGCGGCTGGCCTCGAGCCTCACCAGCATCAGCTGATGCTGGCACTGAAGGGGCTGCCGCCCGGCGCCCGCCCCCGGGTGCGCGAATTGGCGGAGCGCCTGCAGATTAAGCACCACAGTACAGTGGGGCTGGTGAACCGGCTGGCGGCCGGGGGCTTTGTCAATCGCGAGCGTGGCGGCGGTTCCGACCGTCGCGAAGTGCTGCTCACACTGACGCCGAAAGGCGAAAAGGTCCTCAAGAAACTCTCGCTGCATCATCGTGCCGAACTTCGCATGCAAGGGCCACTTTTGATTGCGGCGCTAAAGCGCGCGGTGGATCCGCGCGGGGGAAGCGGGCCCCGCGAACGAAAACTTGCGATACGAACTTATCGGAGGAAGAGTTGAGAAAAACAATTCGGGACCATTCTGCTCCCGCTGCCATTGGAGCCACCGGCGCTCAGGTCGGAGACGTCAGACTCGCCGAGCCCGCACAGTTTCGCATGGCGCTTGTATCCTTCCTTGCAGGTGGGATCGGCCTTTTGGCGGGCCTCATTGCCTATGCGCTATATACCTTGATCGGCTTGTTCACCAATATTGTTTTCTATCATCGATTTGCCGCCGAATTCATCAGCCCGCGCCATCATCAACTCGGGGGGTGGGTGATTCTGGTTCCGGTCATCGGCGGTGTCATCGTCGGGTTCATGGCGAAATATGGAACTCCCAAAATCAAGGGACACGGAATCCCTGAGGCCATGGAAGCGGTACTGGTCAATCGCAGCCGCATCGAGCCCCGCGTCGCGATCCTGAAACCGATTTCCGCCGCCATCGCCATCGGCACCGGTGGACCATTCGGAGCAGAAGGCCCCATCATTCAAACCGGCGGCGCCATCGGCTCTCTGGTTGGCCAGTTGCTCCACACCACGGCATCCGAGCGCAAGGTGCTGCTAGCGTGCGGCGCGGCCGCTGGAATGTCGGCCACATTCAACACACCGATTGCAGGCGTGATCCTGGCCATCGAACTCCTCCTGTTTGAGTTTAAGGCGCGGTCGTTCATCCCTCTGGTCATCGCCAGTACTCTAGCCACAGCGGTACATATGCAATTGCTGGGCGCGGGCCCAATGTTCAAAGTGGCAGCCATGGACTTCAACATTCCCCAGGCTCTGCCTTTTTATCTGCTCCTCGGTGTGGTCTGCGGACTTGCTGCAGTCGGCTTCAGCAAACTGCTTTATTGGACCGAAGACCAGTTCGAGAAACTACCCATTGACGAACTGTGGGGGCCGGCAATCGGCGCGCTGGGTCTGGGGATCATCGGCTATTTTGTGCCCCGCGTGCTCGGCGTTGGCTATGACACTATTGGCGACATTCTGAATGCCAGTTTGGCCTGGAAGTTGCTGCTTGTCGTGATGCTCGCAAAAGCAGTGGCGCTGGTAATTTCACTGGGTTCAGGTACGTCTGGCGGCTTGCTCGCGCCCATGTTCATGTCGAGTGCAGCCATGGGAGGAGTGTTCGCCCTGGGCATGAACCGCCTCTTTCCCTCCGCGAATCTCTCTGCGGGAGCCTTTGCCCTAGTCGCAATGGGAGCGGTATTCGGATCAGCCTCGCGGGCCACATTCTCATTCATCATTTTTGCCTTTGAGATCACCCGCGATTACAACTCGGTGCTGCCCTTGATGTTGGTGAGCGTTATCGCCGACGGAATTGCCATGTTGCTGATGCCGCGAGCTTCCATCATGACCGAGAAGCTCGCCCGACGTGGCCTGTACATTCATCAGGAGTATGAAACCGACGTTTTGCAGCAGGTCATGGTCGCCGAAACCATGGACAAAGATATTCCGACACTGCCCGCAGCTACCAAGATCGGCGAATTGTCCGATCGCATCAGCCGGCACGACCCCGAAGTCACTCGTCATCAAGGCATGTTTGTTTTGGACACGACTGGCAAACTCGCCGGCCTGATTACCCGTGGTGACCTGATGCGCGCCTTCGCGAAAGACCCCAGCGGAGGCACAAGCGTACTCGACGCCGGTACTCGCAACCTCATCGTTACCTATCCTGACGAGTCATTGCACGAGGCTGCCGCAAAAATGCTGCGCAACAACATTGGACGCCTGCCCGTTGTGGATCGCGCCCAGCCCCAGCACGTGGTCGGTTATCTGGGCAGATCCGGGATCATGGCCGCCCGCCTGCGGCGCTTGGACGAGGAGCATGTGAGGGAACCCGGCTGGGTAGGATCGTGGAAACCGGCGAAATAACTAACTAGGATTCTTGGGATGGAACCAGCCGTTCCAATGACGAATATTCGCAACCATGGTCAGCAAAAAGGGCACACCGATGACGGCTTGTATCGAGACGAGCAGGCCTGTAATCAATCGGCCTGCGGGCTCCTTTAGTTTATCGAGGGTGTTCATTCCGAAATTCACTTCTTCTGCGCCGCTGCAATCAGCGGTTTAAGAGCCCGGACCGAAACTCCCAGCGTGCCCCCAGAAAATCCGTCGAGATAGGCGGCGTTGACTCCGATGACTTCGCCACGTGCATTGAACACTGGGCCCCCGCTGCCGCCATGCGCCGTAGGTGCGTCGTAGATCAGCTTGTCGCCCACCACGTCTCCGAGATGTCCGCAGGTGGCCGACGGACGAATCAGTGAGAGTGCCGCCAGTTCATTGGCCGCACCGATATCGTCACGGCGGAAAGCCAGCCTTTCATATACCGCGGGCGGCGACTTAGCCACCATGCCGAGCACGCCCATTGGGTAACCCACCACGGAAACCAACTCTCCTGGATTCGGAGTCGCGTCCGCCAACGGTAATGGCCGCAGTTGGCGCACCGCCCGGGAATCTTCGATACGCAGTACTGCCAGATCACCCTGCGCTGACAACACCGCCGGAGTGATGTTCACCGGCGCAGGTTGCCCGGGGAAGAAGGCCAGCAATTTCTCGAGGTGCGGAACCGCCCCCCGACGTATAAGGACCGCGGAATCGGGGTCTTCGTACCAGGGCTCGGCTACATGCCGATTGGTGGCGAGAAGTCCATCCGCCACCACAAAACCGCTTCCCGAAATGCGGGCACGAAATGCTGGGGCCTGTCCGGCAAAACCAACCTGATATACGCCGAATATGAAGCAAATGGAGTCGCGATAGCGGTTCAGGACCAGGGCGGGCATCGCCTGTTCCTGTTTCAATAGTTGCACTTCTTTCGCCAGGCCGCGTATCTGCTGTTCCAACTGCCGGGTGGCGTCAGCGGGATAGTAGCGGGCTACCAACCCCACAGCGACGAGCAGGAAGGCGCCTAACGCACCTTGTAGAGTGCGTTGCCACGCGGTGCACACTGGCTCTTCCTGGCTTTGCGGCTGGTTTTCGGCCATGAGTCGCTTGGTTGTGGCGGGTTTCCTAGGGTACGGAAGGCGATGACCGTGCGGGGAGGCTGTATGTCATTGTAAGGATGGAGGTTGCGCGGCTATAGTTTGACGCCTAATCGCTTGGCCATCTCATCGTAGAGAAAGCCTTCGCCCGGACGGTAGGGCTGGATCCATTCGCCGTCAACGACGAATTGGGGGATCGCTCGTCTGCCCGTGCGCTTGACTACCTCGTCGGCAGCGCCGGGCGTAGTTTCAATGTCGATGTCCTTGAACGGAATATTATGCTCCCGCAAAAAACGCTTAGCTTCGCGGCAGTCCGGACACCAAAACGCGGAGTAGACCGTCAATTCCATGGCTTCATGTAGATGCAAAACACTGCCCGTTAGTCGCAGCCGGAGGTTGGCACGTCACTGGATCTTGGCGACGCCCGGCACGGGCCCAGGAAATTTCGCGAACACTGCGGGATCGTGCCCGGGGACAATGAACCCCGGACGGGCAGCGATTTTTTTCATGCGGTCTTGCGCCCGTAGATTCGATGCGGCGTCCACGGTGGTCGCGATGGGCGCATGCCGTTCCAGATTCTCGTACAGATACAAGTTATCGCTGGCCAGCACCACGGTCCCCGCGGCGGTTTGCACTCCGACATATTGCGATTCGTGAGTATGTTTACCGCCGGTATAGCACGTCACTCCCGGAATAATCTCGTGAGCGTCGCCGTCAACCAGGCCCACCCGCCCCTGCGTGTTCAGTTTCACAAGTGTGAGCACGTCCTCTTCATCAATGCCGCCGTGCGTATCTTTCGACTGCCAAGCTTCGCCGGCGTAGTACTGCAGTTCGTCTTTCTGGATCCATATGCGGGCGTTGGGAAACAGATCCATGCCGTCGGCGTGGTCCCAGTGCATGTGCGTAATGATGACGTCGGTGACGTCCTCGGCTTGCAACCCAACTCGCTTCAAGGTGTCCGACGGCCTGGTGAAGTCCCTTACCTGCCAGTCCTTGAAGAAGTGATCGTGATAGAACCCTGAATCTACCAGGATATTGCGGCCGTTACCCCGCACCAGCCAGATCATCATGGCGAGATCGAGTTTACGGGACGGTTCAGCGCCGGCAACCAAGTCGGCAACCTGGAAATCCGGCAGCGTGGCATAACGGAGTGCGTAAATCTCGTAGTCAGCTTTCGATTGCGCTCCGGCGGGGAGCACAGCGGCAAGAACAAGCAGCAGGTGAGTGATTTTCATAACTGTGTAATTCGCCACTGAGAGCTGATCCCTCGGAACCACTTCAAACCCGTTCCAATTTCCTTATCGTACGCTCATTCACCACATTGCCGGTATTTAGTGTGCCCGCAGGCTCAAACAGCAGGAACCAGCATTCCTCGTCCGCTACAGGCCGGTGCTCCACTCCCCGTGGCACCACAATAAACTCGCCTTCTTCAATCCACTCATGCCGGTCGCGAAACTCCATACGAAAGCGGCCTTTCACTACCAGAAACATTTCATCTTCGTTGTCGTGATGGTGAAAGACGAACTCGCCCTTCACCTTGTCCAGCTTGACCTGCTGCCCGTTGAGTTCGGCCACAATGTAGGGTTTCCAATATTCGTGGATCTGAGAGAATTTCTGCGCAAGGTTGACTTTGTCCATGCGTACTACGATGAGTGCGCCGTGATGACGGTCGCAAGGAAAATACACACACATAGATTGGGCAGACTTTGCCTGCGCGAACGGATTTGCCTACGTTGTGTGCCCTCTCACAGTCGGGCTTTCGCGTAGCTTGGGAGCCAACCTATTCAACGCCAGGCTCTTGCCTCCTTCCCATTTCGCCGGCGATGTGGCAACCAGGTTGCGAGGGAGTTGCGCAGGATCAGCAAAACTCGCTTTCGGACCCGGTCCGGGCAAGATAGGAGCACCAAGCCATGTCCATTGCAGGCATCCTCAGCAGCAGCCTGTTTAACTCGAACAGTCAAGCCGTAACCAGCTCACGACAGTCGTTCCAGAAGGAGTTCCAGCAGCTCGGCGAGGCCTTGCAGTCGGGGAATCTCTCGGCGGCACAGGCGGACTTTGCGACGTCGCAAACAAACTCGCCATCCGCGAAAGCCACGGCATCCGCCAGTGGCCTTATCACCCAAGCGTTCAGCCAACTAGGCAAGGATCTGAAATCGGGCAATCTTTCGGCAGCGCAGCAGGACTTCTCTAAGATCCAGACGGACCCGAGAAGTCAGGACACGCAAGCTCCACACCACCACCATCATCACTTCGGCGGAGGAGGGGGAAGTGGCGAACAGAGCAATATCGTCCGGGAATTCGCCCAGTTGGGCCAGGACCTCCAAGCCGGGAATGTCTCCGCCGCACAGCAGGCCTACAGCGCAGTACAACATTCATTCCAGGCATTCGCGGCGAATCGTGCACTCACGCCGCCGGCCACCGTTTCGAACATCGCCTGACAAACACGCCCCCAGAGCGCAGGGATGAGTCGCACGTAAAAGAATCCGTGTTCATCCGTTTAATCCGTAGCCAGTTCTGATTTGACATCTGGTAGCTTGGTATATATCATGACATATACCATGTCACGTACCGCCAAACTATTTCGCAATGGACGCAGCCAGGCCGTCCGCCTCCCCTCTGAATACCGCTTTGAGGGCTCGGAAGTCTACGTGCGCCGCGACCCCGAGAGCGGTGATATCATCTTGTCTCGCCGGCCCGAATCCTGGCGCGATTTCTTTCAACTAGTAAAGGCCCTTGATGTGCCCCGGGACTTCCTGGCGCACCGCAAAGATGCCCCACCCCAGAAGCGGAACCTGTTCTGAGTGCCGGTCCGTTACCTGCTCGATACCAACACCGTCAGCTACGTGATCAAAGGTAATTTTCCCCGGGTGCGAGAGCGCCTGCTGAGGGTCCCGATGCCCGAAGTTGGAGTCTCAGTAGTCACTGAAGCCGAACTGCGTTTTGGCCTCGCCCGAAGGCCTGATGCATCAAAGCTGCGAATTGCGGTAGAAGAATTCCTGCTACGTGTGGAAGTCATTCCCTGGGATTCCGGAGCAGCCAGTCACTACGCTCGTGTTCGTGCAGCCGTAGAGGAAAAAGGCGAACCGATCGGCAACCTGGATCTTATGATCGCGGCTCAGGCCTTAGCAGCGGAGGCAGTCTTGGTCACACACGATCGCGTGTTTCGCAAAATCGGGGGCCTTAAGATCGAAGACTGGACGAAGCTCTAAGAATATAGGCGTGGGTGTCCACGCCCGTGCCTCAATTCGCGGCGTCTTTGTTTTCCTTCAGAATGATCGAACTGTTGATCCCCCCGCAATTCTTCGCCGGATCATAAGTCGCATCGCCTTCGCGCTTGCCCTGGACGCCATGGAAATACAAAATCCCGCCTTTCACCTTCTGAGGCAGACCCTTGAATTGTGTTTTGCCGTCCACGTTCGTGGCCGCCTCAAGATCAAGGTGCTTAACTCCGCCAAACCCGTAGCGCATCTTCACTCGAATCCTCGCATCGTACACCGGCGCCCCCTTTTCGTCAGTCACGGCAAAACTCACCGAGCAGGGACCAGCTTCTCCGTCCATCACCGGCACCTGATGCGGGTCAGGCGTTTGCGCGCTGGCTGTCATCGAATTCCCGGACACTCCGGCTATCGCCGCGAGAATGGCAAGCCATCCACAAAAACCAATCCATCTATTCATGTAATTTCCTTTGAGAAGACACTATAGCTTAGCCCTTCAGCTTAAAAGCACGGTTTATCCGCGAAATCCGTGACTGCTTTTCCAAAAACAAAGCCGCCAGCTCTTCGCTGACGGCTCAATGCTGAATTGCTGAATGCTTCCTAGCTGTTCTCGTAAAGCAGCACGCCCTCGGCCTTCTCCGAATCCACCGGGCGGTAGTACAGCTTGTTGCCATCGAGGAAGACCTCGATAAACGCCGGCCGCGTGGTGATGGTGCCCTGAATCAGCGCTTCCGACAGCGGGTCCTCAATGTATTTCTGCAAGGCCCGGCGCAGTGGGCGCGCGCCGTAACTGCGGTCACCCAGCGTCTGATTGAGGATCCACTTCTTGGCCTCATCGGTCACCGTCACCGTGATGGCTTTCTGGGCCAGGTTCTGGTTCAACAAATTCACCATGAGTTCCAGAATCTGGATCAGGTCTTGCTCGCCCAGCGCACTGAACAGGATGATTTCATCCAAGCGGTTCAGGAACTCGGGATTAAAGGTGCGTTTGACCTCGTTTTTCACCAGGTCTTCGACTTTTTCCGAAACCATGTCTTCCTTGCTCGACTGGAAGCCCAGGCCTTCGCGGCGTTGTAAATGACGCGCCCCGATGTTTGAAGTCATGATGATGATGACGTTCTTGAAATCGACCGTGTTGCCCAGACCGTCGGTGAGTTGACCGTCTTCAAACACTTGCAACAGGATGTTGAACACATCCGGATGCGCTTTCTCGATTTCGTCGAGCAGCACTACGGAGTAAGGCGCGCGCTTCACGCGTTCTGTGAGCTGCCCACCCTCTTCGTAGCCTACGTATCCCGGAGGCGACCCGATCAGTTTCGAAACCGAGTGCTTCTCCATGAATTCCGACATATCGAAACGCACCAGCGACTTCTCGCTGCCAAACATGAAGTGGGCGAGTGTGCGGGCGACTTCCGTCTTGCCGACGCCGGTTGGCCCAAGGAACAGGAAGGAACCGATGGGCCGGTTCGGACTCTTCAGGCCCGCCCTGGAACGCCGGATCGCACGTGCCAACGCAACGATGGCTTTATCCTGCGAGATGATCCGCTTGTGCAGTTCTTCTTCAATACGCAGCAGCTTCGCCGACTCTTCTTCTTTGATCGAAGTGACGGGAACGCCTGTCCAGCGCGATACCACATCCTCGATGTCCTCCCGGCCGACAACGCCGGTGGAGGATTCATCGAGGTGGTATTTTTCGCGAAGAGCGCGCAGGTTCTCGCGCTCCTTGCGTTCTTCGTCCGAGTAGAAACGCGCCTTCTCGAACTCGTGGTTCGCGATGGCGTTTTCCATACGATGGACGATGAACTTGATACGCTTCTGAACTTCCGTCAGCTCTTCCGGCAGCGAAGTCTGGCGCAGCTTCACCCGTGCCCCAGCTTCATCCACCAGGTCAATGGCTTTGTCCGGAAGGAAGCGGTCGGGAATGTAGCGATTCGAATGTGACACCGCAAAGTTGATGGCTTCGTCGGTGTAAGTAACCGCATGGAACTTCTCGTAGCGGTCTTTGATTCCGAATAGGATCTTGGTGGCGTTGACTTCATCCGGCGGCGGAACTTTTACCGCCTGGAAGCGGCGCTCAAGCGAACGATCTTTCTCAATTGATTTGCGATATTCTCCGGGCGTCGTCGCGCCGATGCACTGAATCTCGCCTCGCGACAGCGCCGGCTTCAAAATGTTGGCGGCGTCGAGCGAGCCTTCGGCCGAGCCGGCGCCCACCAGGGTATGCAACTCATCAATGAAGATGATGGAATTCTGCGACTCCATCAGTTCTTTCATGATGGTCTTGAGCCGCTCTTCAAACTGCCCGCGGTACTTGGTTCCGGCAACAATCAAGGAAAGATCAAGAGCCAGAATGCGCTTGTCCGCCAAGAACGACGGAACTTCGCCGTCAGCAATGCGTTGCGCCAGGCCCTCCACGATAGCGGTCTTCCCCACGCCTGGTTCGCCGATCAGCACCGGATTATTCTTGGTACGCCGGCACAGAATCTGCACCACGCGTTCCAGTTCACCTTCCCGGCCGACTAACGGATCCAGTTGCGTATCCATTGCAGCCTGGGTGAGGTCGCGCGAGAACTCGCTCAGTAGAGACGACTCGCGCTGACGCTGGGGCTGAGCCTTTTCCTGGCTGGTGCGGGCCAATTCTTCGCGGATAGTAGAGAGACGCAAGCCGCGCTCGTGCAGAATTTCGGCGGCAAAGCACTTCTCTTCCCGTAATAGACCCAACAGCAAATGCTCAGTACCAATGTGCTTGTGCGAAAGCCGCTCCGCCTCTTCCGCGGCATAAGCGAGCACCCGCTTGCATTCATTGCTTAAGGGCAAATCCACTGAGGTCGAGACTTTTTCCCGAATGGTGGTATGCCCTTCAATCTGCTTGCGGATCGATTCCACCGAGGCATGCGAGCGCAGGAAGCGGTTGGTCAGTGCTTTGTCTTCGCGCAGCAATCCCAGTAGCAGATGCTCGGTCTCAATATAGGGAGACCCAAACTGGCTGGCTTCGTAGCGCGCAAAGAAAATGACGCGTCTGGCCTTCTCCGTATAACGTTCAAACATATTGCCCTACCCCCCGACTTCTCACCGAAACCACCGGACTTAACCCTGCGGCCTCAGTCCTCCCAAAACTCATAGTCCTGTTGACCATGCAATCAGCGGGCCACGTCCTTGCTAGAAGATATCGTAACTTTCGTCCTTCTATTTGAGTTACCAAAGACATCCGGTCTTTGTCTCTCAATGCAATTCCTTGCAGCTCGACGTATTCTTGATTGCAGCTTCCCTTACCTAACCATTCCGTCATGTCGGTCCACAAAAGTCAATCGCCACATGGTGCTATCCCAGTAGCTCTTTCGGTGCCACTTCCACAACCTGGCCATCCTTCAGCCGCAAAACCCGCTGGCACCGCCGGGCGAATGCAAGGTTGTGAGTGGCAATGAGGGAAGTTAATTGGCACTCGCGATGCAGTCTGGCAATTAACTCAAAAACTGAGTCGGCCGTGTGACCGTCCAAATCGCCTGTAGGCTCATCCGCGAGTAGCAACCGGGGCTGGGTGACCAGCGATCTGGCCAACGCCACTCGCTGCTGCTCGCCGCCAGAAAGCTCGCCTGCGCGATGGTTGGCACGCTGCTCCAAACCAGCTTCCCGAAGCCAGCGAACTGCATCCCCCTGTGCCTCCTGCCAGGGACGATCCCGCAGTAAAAGTGGCATAGCCACATTCTCCAGCGCTGTAAACTCGGGCAACAAGTAGTGGAATTGCCAGACAAAGCCGATTTCACGATTGCGAAACTCAGCAGCAGCCGCCTCAGACAGCGTGTTCAAGCGGAAGTTCGCGCAGTATACGTCACCCGCGGAAGCCCTATCAAGAGCCCCGAGGATGTGTAAGAGGGTACTTTTCCCCGCCCCCGATTCGCCCACAATGGCCAGCATCTCGCCCTTCGCCACCTGGAATGACAGATTTTCAAAGAGCGCCACTTCTGACTTGCCGGATCGAAAAACCTTCTTGAGGCCTTCAACCCTGAGCATGGTCTCACCCATTAGATGCACCGGCTGCTCGGTTCGTCACATATGCCGGGTTGTTCCACCCTGGGAAACCGTCGCCTGTCGGCACCCTTCCATTTAAACACGAGTCGCAGGCCGATTTTGCCGTCAACTCGCTCAATTGTGCCCCCGCCCGGACACGTATTCCAGACATCACCGCCAAGACACATGACCGGAGTCACTTGGACCCAGTTGTCAACGAAGGACTTGCGGTCATTCATAGCGCAGAGCTTCGGCGGGCAAGATCCGCGCCGCCGACCATGAGGGGTAAATGGTAGCAACCAAGGAGATTGCAATTGCGATCACGGCCACCAGGACGCCGTCCATGGCTCGGGGCGCAAAAGGCACGTAATCAATGGAGTAAACTTCGGGCGCCAGCGCCAGCAGATGGTAGTGGCCTCCCGCCCAGGAAAGCGTGTACCCGAGCACTAAACCGATAGCAGTTCCAATCACTCCGATCAGCATTCCCTGCGACACAAATATGCGCCGCACTTGCGACTTGCGCGTGCCCATCGACATCAGAACGGCAATGTCCCTGGTCTTCTCCATCACCATCATGGTCAGCGAAATCAGGATGTTCAAGGCCGCCACGAACACGATTAGCCCGATGGTGATGAAAGTCACCAGCCGCTCCAAACGCAACGCCCGGAAGATAGCCTTGTTCTGCTCCATCCAGTTGGTGGCCATGAAGCCTTTGCCCGCCGCTTGCTCAATTCCCTTCGCGATCTGGCTTGCTTGATAAATATCATCGACCTTGAATTCAAGGACCGAGATTTCGTCGCCGAGACCAAAAAGCTGCTGTGCGTCACTGAGCCGCGCAAATGCCCAGGAGAAATCGTAATCGTAAAAACCCGAATTGAAGATTCCCGCCACACGAAAGCGCGAGTACTTGGGCACAATGCCAAACGGCGTCAGCTCTCCTTGTGGGCTGGTAACCAACACGATCGAGCCAACTGTCGCACCCAGATCGTCCGCCATGTCCTTGCCGAGAATGATTGGCGGCATGGCAGCGACACGCTGCTGCACGCCTTCAAGGGAGTCGGGAGACTGGCCTACTTGTGTGGAGCGGACACTCTTGTCCGCCGCCGTTGCTTTTGGATTTGTTTGCGCAGGTGCGGCCGCCCCGCCCGTGCCCGCTTCATCCAGCGCCGCCGCCGACCCCACCTTCACCGTATTCAGCAGATCACTGACTTTTTTCTCATCCCCCGGAATCAACCCTTTCAACACCGCCCCGCGTGCCCGCGGCCCACGCGAGATCAGCACCTGCTCATAGATCGCCGGCGCTGCCGCCAGCACATGCGGCTGTTTCGACAGCCGATCCATCAGCGGACGCCAATCTCTAATTCCATCGCTCTCAACCCGCAGCAAATTGATATGCGAGGTCGAGCCCAGCAGCCGGTCCTGCAAGTCCTGGCGAAATCCGTTGTTAATCGCCAATGCGATGACCAGCGACGCCACGCCAGCCGCCACGCCAACGATAGAAATGCCGGTGATAACACCGATGAACGCCTGCCGCCGTTTGGCGCGGAGATAACGCGAGGCGATGAAAAGCTCGAAGCGCATAGTCGCAAGATCAGACTGCTACGAATTATACGGTGCACTCGCAGTCGCAGAAAGGAACGATGACATGCTTCAGCCGTCAGTAAGCTTCTTCTTGCATCCAACTTCACAGGCCAGGATTCAAGCAGCAATTTGGATGCGACATACGTGACAGGATAAAGTTAGGCATGGCCCTCCGACTCAAGGCTGGATTTGCGGTTCTTGCGCTTACCCTGAGTTGGACGTTGCTCTCTTTCGCACAGGCCCCTCAACCGGCGCCCTCACCGGTCGAGCAAATGCCCAATCAACCCGGAACCATCAACGGAACCGTGGTTGATCAAAGCGGTGCTGTCATCGTCGGGGCGCGAGTCAAACTCACGCGCGATAATCCATCGCTCAAACAAGAGACCCCGACTGGCGGCAACGGTCAGTTCTCCTTCGTAAACCTTGCACCGGGGCCTTTCCAGCTCACAATTTCATCGCCGCGCTTCGCGACCGTGACATCCTCCGGAGTCTTGCATTCAGGAGAAACCTACATCGTCCCGCAGATCACCTTGGCAGTTGCCGCCAATGTCGAGGTACAGGTCGGAGTCTCATCCCCCGAAGTGGCCGAAGAGCAGATCAAGGTTGAAGAGAAGCAGCGCGTGCTCGGCGTGATCCCGAATTTCTATGTCAGCTACGTTCCCAATGCGGCCCCTCTCAACGCCAGGCAAAAATTCAAGCTGGCCTGGAAGGCGACAATCGATCCTGTCACTTTCCTGGTGACTGGCGCGTTTGCCGGAATTGAGCAAGCAGAGGATCACTTCAAGGGGTATGGACAGGGCGCGGAAGGTTATGCCAAGCGGTTTGGCGCTGGCTATGGCGATACGGTTACGAGCACCTTCATCGGAGGCGCCATTCTTCCCTCTCTTCTGAAACAAGATCCCCGCTACTTCTACAAGGGAACCGGCAGCACGTCATCGCGGATTCGTTACGCGATTGCCAATTCAGTGATCTGCAAGGGCGACAATGGGCGCTGGCAGCCAAATTATTCGAACATCCTCGGGAACCTGGCTTCTGGCGGCATTTCCAATCTGTACTATCCAGAGCAAGACCGCAACGGTGCGGCTTTGACTTTCGAAAACGCGGGTATCGGAATTGGCGCAAACGCTGTTGCCAATATCCTGCAGGAATTTGTCGTGCGGAAGTTCATGCGGAAGGATTCCAACAACGACCCGGCCAAACCTTGAAGCTCACATCCAAGTCCGGTTTGACACTAACCCTCCAGCTAGCGACAATCAGTACCCATGCGCAAGCTTTGCTGCTTTGTTCTGCTCCTTTTCTGCACCCTTCCCGCACTCGCTCAAACCAACTCCTACCTCTTTGTCTGGGAGGGCGATGACGCTAAACAGAGCAGTGACTTCCTCGCAGTGCTCGATGCCGACCCCAAGTCCCCTCATTATGGGCAAACGGTAGCTTCGGTCGCAGTTCCCGGCCCTGGAGGCACTCCGCATCACACCGAAGCTCAAATGCCCGAAGACAATTTTCTTCTCGCCAACGCCTTCCAAAGCGGCCGCACCACGCTCTTCGACTTGCGCGATCCGATGCATCCCGCTCTGGTCACCTCGTTTGGCGATCTCGATGGTTACATGCACCCGCACACCTACATTCGTCTGCCTGACAGCAATGTGCTGGCGACGTTTCAGTATCACGGCGGACACGAACCCAAGTCGGACGGCGGTGGCATCGTCGAATTCACCGAGCGCGGCAAGGTCATTCGCAGCGGCAGCGCGCTTGATCCCGCAGCAAAGAGTGAACTCATCCGTCCTTACAGCCTGGTGGCTCTCCCGGCGCTCGATCGCATCGTCAGCACCAACACAGCCATGCATGACAAAGACGGGGATACGCGCACCGTGCAGACTTGGAGACTTTCGGATTTGAAAGTACTGACCACGCTAGTGCTTCCGCCAGGGCCGCGTGGATCGGAACAGAAAAATCCCGGAGAACCACTGCTGCTCGCCGATGGCAAGACCGTGCTCATCCACACGTTTTCGTGCGGTTTGTATGCGTTGGATGGCGCTGAGACTGCCCATCCCTCAGTTCGCTACCTGAATACCTTCGACGGCGACCAGTGCGGCGTGCCGCTGCGAATCGGCCACTATTGGGTAGCGACACTAACCTCCGCGCACGCCCTCGCTGCCTACGATATTTCCGATCTCGCCCACATCCGTGAAGTATCGCGAATTACTTGCGATGACAAACAGAAGCCGCACTGGATTTCCCCCGACGCCGACAACCGCCGCATCATCCTGAATTCCGGCGAATACGGAGATCATCGTTTGCTTATGGTGAACTTCGATCCGCAGACTGGGGTCCTGATGCTGGACAAGACTTTTCGCGACTCTGGGAGCGACCAGGCGGGCGTCAGCATGGATGGCAAATCCTGGCCGCACGGATTCAAGGGCGATGCCTATCCGCATGGTGCCGTGTTTTCCCGCTCCGCGGCAGTGGTTCAGCAAGCCACGACGCAGAAATAATGCGGTGCCGCGGATTCAAGATCGTGTGCCCTTCGCTGAAATCTGTCCGCGCCGCGGGACAGGCTTCTTTTTTGCCTTGGTGTTCTTTTCCACTCTGAGCTGCCATGCCGTGCGCAGAGCGCCGGCCAGCACGTCTTCCGGCGCTTCCGCCAGGCGAATGTGAGTCATTCCCATCCTTCCCCATCCACCCGGAATGGGCAGGAAGACCGCCGGCAGTTCCCTGACGAAGTCCGCCTGCTGCTCCACGGAGAGCATCAAGTTGTCGTAGCCCTGCTTTTCGGAGGCAAGTGTGGCGAAGATCCTGCCTCGCACACGGAAGTCAGCGGCCCCCATGTGCGAGCTTTCCTCCGCCCCCTCGAAGCTGAGAGCAATACGGCGGAAATCGGCTGCATTCATCGCGAATCTAGGGGCACTGCACCATCCTCTGCGCGGCACACCCGGCCGGGTTGGTAAGCAACAACGTGTTCACACCCTGTCCCGGAGTCGAATACATCGCGCGCCTCCCTTGGATGGGCAGAGTGTGATCGACGGAGTTGACTTGCAGGGTCAACGAATTGCCGTCGTTGCGCAGGTCTTTAAGCGTGATGTCGACATTGAGATTGCCATTCACGCATTTCGTCGAGGCGCCTTGCAACTGGGAACACTGAATCGGCAAATAGCCCAGCGAGCAATCGGTGTTCACGTTCTGCAAATAGATGTTCCCGTCACCGGTGATGCGATCGTCCTGCCAGACCACTGCGGACAAGCCCGAGGGACCGATCCCCGCCGCCAGACGCGACTTGCCCGAAACCACCGACGATACCGGGAAGATCGCGCAGGTCTGGTTCCCCGACCCATCCAACCGAACCGCATTCATCGTGTCCTGATCGAAGTTCGGTTCGTCCACCCAGTAAACCTGGGCGCCGGTGCCGGTCTGCACGGTTTGCACAAATAGCTGCTGGTCTGTTCCCAAAGGCACAATCGCCAGCCCGTTCGATCCCCACTGTTGAGCTCCGGTGCTGTCGAATTTCTGTCCGTACACGCCGTTCAGGACCTGATTGGAATCTTCTTCCGTCCAGAACAAAAAGGTTTCACCGGTTGATTTCAGATACGCGACCGAAGGCGAGACATGAACGTTGTTGAGGTTATTGGACCCGACCGAGCCATTGTGCGGAAAAGCCTCGGTGCCGTTGTAGAGAAGATGTTGAGCGTAGACTTGCAGGCTGGGCGAATTGCTGTACCATGAAAATACGGCTCCGCCGTTGCCATCAGGAATAAAGTACGGAAATTCGCCAAATTGCAGCGATCCGCCGTCGAACACCTGCACTGGCTTTGAACCCCACAGCGGTCCCCCGGTGGCGGAGAGTTTGGTGGCCAGCAGCGTCGAGGGTCCGGTGAATCCCGTGCTACGTACCCATGAGACGATCACCGACCCTTTCTCGGTGGCGTGCAGGTCGGCCAGCAAATAGTTTGCCTGGGGGTCACTGAGCACCACCCCGCTTCCCCACAAAGGCAACCCGTGGGGATCGAGTCTTTGCAGCACCAGGTTACTGTTGCTGCTCCACGCCACCACGACGTCGCCGTCGCTGGTGCCGGCAATCTTCGGATTGTTATTGGAGGAGGTCTGGTCGTTGGTGAGCTGTATGCCGAGCCTTCCCCAGGCCATCCGTCCGGTCGGGGTGATCTTGGCGGCGGTGACTTGCGGGTTCGCGCCTTCACGGTCATCGAGGAACGAGACCAATTCATTGCCCGCGGTGTCAACGCTGAGGCCGTAGTCCTCGGTCGAACTCAGGGCGAGGTCTGCCACCTGTAGGCCGTTGTGGGGGGCCAACGGCACACCGCCGGCGTCGAGCGCCTGCACGTACACGCCATAGCCGTGAGCCGGGTTATCAAACCAGCTCAGATACCACGAGCCATTCGACATCGGCAGCAACTTGGGCTGCACCTGATCGCCCGGGCCATCCGCCAACGCCAGGTTGAGCATGGGATCGGATGGCCACTGTGCCCACGCGGTCGAAGTAAGCGCCATGCCAGCGACAAGAACGATGCAGCAACGAACGGTCCAGCTTTTCATGGAAGTCTCCTTGGTGAAGCATCGCCCTGGGATTAGACGGCAGAGGTGCCCGGTAAACTGGCGCGCCGGAATTATACCCCTTAAACCCGGCGTCAGTGGCGGAAAGTGGGAGGTGAATCGGCAAGGCCCGCATAGGGGCAGACGCCCTTGCCTGCCCGGTTAGTCGACGAACGCAAATCGAGGCTGTTACGGCGAGATGGCGAATACCGTCCCACATCCGCTAAAGCCGCAAACCAAGGCCGTACCGCCGGATTGAGTTGTGCCGTAAAAATTGCTTCCGTTGGCGGTCAAACCTGCGGCTGGATATTCCCCGTCTGGCGGGCCCTGAAACTCATATAAGGACTCAAAAGCGTAGTTGTCTGGACCCAAGGTCGCTGGCTTCATGCAGAATATCGTGCCTCGCGTTGCTTTCCCTGACCCAGTGTTGGTTGTGCCGCACAATGCGCCGTTCTTAGTGACAACCAATGGAACTTCGGGGTCATACCCGCCTACGTCAAAAAAGAAGGCATACAGTATGGTCTCCGACCACGAGTTCAAGGTTCCGGAGTTAGGCGATAACCTATACATAGTGCCCCCGCCAAAAGTTGTACCGTACAGGTTGCCCTTCGCATCCATGAGTAGGCCGCCATTAGGTTCCCTTTGGTTCATCTGTGGGCTGAACCGTTGAAGAACAGTCTCGGTCCAAGAACCTCCGGACTTTGCCGGAGGCTCCAACTTGTATACGACGCCGCAACCGTCAAAGCTGCTGTGGGGACAGTTAAAGCCCCCAGTCTGAGTTGCGCCGTAGATCGCCCCCGTCTTGTCGATAAGCAGCCCACCATTTGGATTGGCGCCATCGCCATACCACGGATTTGATCCAGTCAATCCTTTGAAGCTATAAAGCACCTGCTCCGTCCAAGGGCCGCCCTTGACTTTCGACGGGCTCATCTCGAATACCGTCCCGCAATATTTGTAGAACGTGTCACCACACTGTGTCCCATACCCGCCGCCGAACTGGGTCGCACCGTAGAGATTTCCGGCATTGTCAAATACGATGTCCCCGAAAGGGAAGGCGCCGTCCGTGCCTCCTTGGAAGCTGTACAGCACCGTCTCGGTCCACGCGCCGCCCTTCTCCGCTGGTGGCGAAACCTCGTACACTGCGCCGCAACCGGGAAATGTTCCCAGAATCTCGCAGTTGCCAGTGCCACCGCCGCCCGTCGCTCCGTAAAGGTTTCCGTTAGCGTCCATGACTAAACCGCCCAGCGGGTCGGAAGCATCCCCGGTCGTGTGACCCTGGAAGACGTGCAGCACGGTTTCTGTCCAAGGATCGCCCGGCTGCGCTGGAGGGGCAAGTTGATAGACTGTGCCGCAAAGTCCGTAGGAAGTGCAGGTCGCCGAGCCTCCAGCTTGGGTGACGCCGTATAGATTGCCGGCGGCATCGAACACTACCTTGCCGAGGGGCCATTGACCGTCCGTGCCGCCCTGAAAGCTGTAGAGAACCTTCTCCTGTGATTGCTGGGCTGCAGCAGACGGGTGAAGAGCGAAAACCGAGACTAGAACGACAAAGCAACAGACTTTCCAATTCTTCATAAAACCGATCCGTGCCAAAGCTTGCGAGGGCAAGCCCCGCAAACTGGCGCCGAAATTATACCCTTTCGGGCAAGGTTAAATCTGGCGTCTGTGGCGGAAAGTGGAGGATGGGGCGAGGAGATAAAAAGCCTTTTGACCGCAAAGGACGCAAAGAATTCGCGAAGGTCGCGAAGAAGACCTGGGCCTCAAGTCAGGACACTGCCCCGGCTCGCTACGCCCTCTGCTTGAACTTATCCAGAAGCATGAACAACGGCACGGCCACAACGGCATTCGCCAGCGCCGAGCCCAGTTCGTGAGGCCAGCTCCATTGCAGAGTCAGTCCGACTAGTCCGCGAGCCACAGCGAAATAGACAACTTCATGCACTACGTAGAAGAAAAGCGTCACCAGGAATCGCGAGCCGGCGTTCTCGACATCAAGTTTCACGCCCAGCGACGACGCGCCGTGGCCCACCACGGTCATGGCGATTCCGTAGATTCCGATGGGCTGATGGGTCAGTGAATCCTGAAGCAGGCCGATTGCTGCGCCGGTGAGCATTCCGGAAACCTGGCTGCGCCGCGCCACCGCAAAAAAGATCACGACCAACAGCGGCAGATCGAAAATAGAAAAGAAGTGCAGACGCAGCGGAATGAATGCCTGCAAGAAGAGTGCGACCAGCGGAATCAGGATGGCCGCCGCAGCGTTGAACCGGTAAACCTCAACCTGCTCTCTCGATGTGTAGGTAATGGGCACGCTAGTGGGGAGTGTCCTGCGAGGCTGGCGGCTGAGGCTGCGCCGGAGTAATGGATGGGTCGCCCGCCGCACCCACGGCGGCATCCGGAGCTTTTCCCTGCGTGGAGAGCGGCTTTTGCGTAATCCCGGGAGCGGGAGCGCCTTTTTTCGGTGCTGCGGTGTTCACAACCTTGGCAGCATTTTCTCCCGCTGCCTTCGTGATCTGAGCCTGGTTTGAGGCTCCGGCAGCAGGTTTAGGGGCAGGAGTTAAGGCCCCAGCGGCTGTGGGCTGCTTGCTGGGATCAACGGCAGGTTTCGGCGGGACCTTCGGCAGGCGTTCGGCAAGAATGTCTGCGGCACGTAGAGGTGCACTGTCCGATACGGCCGGCTCCCTTTCCTCCTGTTGCGTAATCACCAGAACTTCTTCCAGGCGGCTGAGGTCGGCTGCGGGTTTCACGCGAATGTTAAGAAAAAGTTCGGAGCCAGGTGAAATCTTCGTGACGGTCCCCACCGGCAGTCCTTTGGGGAAAATCTGGTCGCCGCCGCTGGTCAGCACCCGGTCTCCGGGCTGGACCGGCTCGTCAGACATGACTTTCTCCAGCACGACCTCTCCCGCTGCGGTGCCGCGCAATACGCCCTGTAGACGCGACTTCTCAAGAATCGCGCCGACGCCGCTGGTCTGGTCGTTGACCAGCAGCACCTGCGAAGTGCTCTGGAACACGCGCAACGTCTTGCCGACCACGCCGTCGCCGGTGATCACGGCCATATCCTGCTTCAGCCCGGAACTCGCACCCTTGTCGATGTAAACCGAGCGCGATTGCTCGCTGCCGCTCGATCCGATGACTTGCGCAGCCACAGTCTTGGCGATGAACTGTTCTTTGAAAGCTAGAAGAGCCTGTAGCCGGCGCGCCTGGTTGGCGTCTTCACTGAGACGCACCCGTTCGATTTCCATTTGCTGGATCTGTTGTCTGAGGTCGCGATTTTCCTGGCGTACACCGCGGAGGTAAAAATAGTTGTGCCAGAGATTGCTGCTGCCATGCTGTACCCACACAATACCCTTTTCGAAAGGAGTGACCGCATTGACTGCCCAAACGCGAATCAGCCGGCTGGATTCGTTTTCCGAGGAGCGTTTGACCTGTATGGCGAGGCCGAGCACCTGGAGGAACAGAATTCCTACCAGGATGGTGAGGTTACGATAGCGGCCAAGGACCGATTCCATGAGAACAGTTTCTAGTTTCCGGTTTCCAGTTTCAAGAAACCCAATTATGAGTTTATCGCAGACGAGAAGAGCAACTGGAAACTAGAAACCAGAAACTGTTTCTCCTACTCAATTGAAATCTTACGCAGCAGCTTGAAGTCGCTCAGCATCTTTCCCGTGCCCAGCACCACGCTGCACAGCGGATCGTCGGCAATGGAGACCGGCAGGCCGGTTTCTTCGCGGATGCGTTTGTCCAGATTCTTGAGCAAAGCGCCCCCGCCGGTAAGCACGATGCCGCGATCGCTGATGTCGGCGGAAAGTTCGGGTGGTGTCCGTTCCAGGGCCACGCGAATCGCGTTCATGATGGTGGAAACACATTCGCTCAAAGCCTCTCGTATTTCGCTGTCATCCACGGTGATGGTCTTGGGTACGCCTTCGATCAGGTTGCGGCCCTTGATTTCCATGGTCAGAGGCTTGTCGAGCGGGTAAGCGGAACCGATTTCCATTTTGATCTGCTCAGCCGTGCGCTCGCCCACCAGCAGGTTATATTTCCGCTTCAGATAATTCATGATGGCCTCATCCATCTGGTTGCCGGCCATGCGCACGGAACGCGAATAGACGATGCCGCTCAGGGAAATGACTGCGATGTCAGTAGTGCCCCCGCCGATGTCCACCACCATGTTGCCGCTCGGTTCGGTGATGGGAAGTCCAGCGCCGATGGCCGCTACCATGGCCTGTTCCACGAGATGCACTTCGCTGGCTTTGGCGCGGTACGCGGAATCCATAACGGCGCGCTTTTCCACCTGAGTGATTTCCGAAGGCACACCGATGACAATCCGCGGATGCACCAGCATCTTGCGGTTGTGCGCCTTCTGGATGAAATAGTTCAGCATCTTCTCGGTTACTTTAAAGTCGGCAATGACGCCGTCTTTCATGGGCTTGATAGCGACAATGTTTCCCGGCGTGCGGCCCAGCATTTCCTTGGCTTCTTTGCCGACGGCTTCCACCTCGCCGGTGTTCTTGTTGATGGCGACGATGGAAGGCTCATTGACTACGATGCCTTTGCCGCGCGCGTAGACGAGCGTGTTGGCAGTACCCAGGTCGATGGCGAGATCGCTGGAGAAAATGCTGAACAGCGACCGCAGATTATGAATGTGCGACTGACTGGAATGGAACCCGTTCGATGACATACGCGAAACTGTTCTCTCTCTGGTCTAAATATTTCCCGAGCCTTGCACCGCGCACTCTGGTTGACGGGGGTCGTCTTTATTCTATTGGAGATTGTCGTACTTTGCCCTGCACCAAAGTTCTTGCCCCCACGAACCCATGCCTCGGATCCTGGAAATCTACTGAATCACGACTTTTTTCTGTAGCGTGTTCACGCCACCCTTGGCGTTCTGCGCCGTAACCGTGATGGCACTTTCGCCGGTCGGGAGGGGCGGCGTGAAATAATGAAACCCCCCGTCGGTACCCACGACCGGAACCTCGCGACCATTCACCATCACCCGTGCGCCGACTTCCGTCTTGCCCGTCATCTCGATGACGTGGCCGTGCTGAATGAACGGATCGATGTCCAGAGTGATGACTTCCGTGTCCTGCCCCTTTGGAATGATAGTAAACCGGTTCTTCTCACTCTCCACGGATTCTTTTCCGGCAGCGTCGTGAGACAACACCAGCCAATAGTAAGCCCCTTGCCCGAGGCCTGAAACCATCACGTCGGCGGTCTTCACCGTACGATCCACGATGGTCGATGAAAAGTATGGGTTCTTCGAGATCCGCAGCCGATAACCCTTGGCGTTGGCCATGGGCGTCCAGGAGAACTCGATCGGTTTCGGGTCCTGGGATACAAACAACGGCATCATATTCGCAGGCGATATCGGTGTAGGGGGCCCGATGTCCTTCCCCTTTTCCATGTGGGCAGACTGGTCATGAAAATTGACCTTCTCCCAATCCGCCAGGCGGATAGTTTCGCCGTTGCGCTCGATATCTCCCGCGCCTTTCTTGACCAGAATTTCGTGCTGATCGGCTTTGGGGTCGTTGTGCACCATGGCGGCGCTCTCCGGCGCAAGGGACGCGGTTGCGCCCGCCACAATCACTTGCGACTTCGAGCCTTGCACGTAGGTTGCGGTCGCTAGGTCCACGGTGCCGGTGCTGACCGCCACGGCCACGCTGGTCTGCTGCTGATCGTTGGTCGAGTTCTCTTCGATGACAATCAGCGAATCTTGTTTCACCGTGTAATTGGTGCCATCGTTGAAGACGATCTTGGCCATGCCTTCGGAGCTGGTCTGCACTACATCGCCTTTGTCGAGCGGCACGCTGTAGTCGGCGGTCACCCAACTGCTGGCATTCGATTTCTTGACTCGCACCGTGCCATCCAGTGCAGTGAAGTGAGCCTGCTGGGAGTTAAGAGAACCCGGCTTCGGGGCAGCACCAACTACTGCTTCGAGGGCCCGCATTCCCAGACTATTCGCTGCCTTGAGTTCGTTGTCTGTGAACTGCGGGAAGGTCAGACGCATGCCCAGGAAAAACACCAACAGCCCCAGCAATACCAGCAGCGCCACGCTGCGGTACGTGACTGTCTTCCACGCGATGTGGATTCCCGGCTTGCGGTTCGGAGACACCAAAGCCACAGTTCGACCCACTCAAATCATAAGAATATTTAAAAAAATACGGAGTAGTTTCGAGACTACCACAGGCACAATATGCCTAGAACAACGAATGAAGCGAGGAAGTTACCTTCGTGCATGGACCAGGCGGCGAATTAGCGCGAAAGCATCGCCGGCTACGCCATGTACCTCGGGTTGCGCCGAGCTCCTACTCCACTTCGAAATCCGCCGAGCTGGGTTTGGTGGAATTTCCGGCGGAATCGAGCGCTGTGACTTCGACTCGATACAAGCCTGCGGGCAATGAGCCTACCGGCAGCTTCATCCCCAGTGGGACGACAGGATTGCCGGCGCTGATGGCGGATGCGGTATTGGTGAAGCCGGCGTCAATTTTCTGTGCTCCGCTCTTGCGGTCCATGACTTTCAACTCCAGCCCGACCTTGGGAGGATTAGGGCCCGTCAGAAGGGGCTCGTAGACTTCCACGTAAATGGCTGCACTGTCGCTGGTCTTGAAGTGATTAGAGGCCGAGGGGGTGATTTGCATTCCCATGGCCACCAGAGGGCGCTTGTCTTCGAGCAGTTCGGCGTCGAGGCCAGAACCCATTTCGGAGACGCGATGCATCTCGTTGCTTAGTGCAATCGCGCTTAGACTGAATTGTTTATTGGTGTAGGGGCCGATCACGAGCGGAGTTTCGAGTTTGCCGAAACTCTCACTGCCCGAACTGAAGGCCACTTTCAGGTTGTAGACGCCGGACGCCACCTCGAACTGGTTCTCGTAGTGGAAAGGATGCGACTGAAATTCCTGTAATTCTTTCTTGTCTTCGAAATCGAGGTCAACGCTGTCGCTGAAGCGCGCGGCGATGCTGGCATCAGGACCATAGGCGATTCCGAGTACGTTTACAGAGGAATGTTGCTTACCCTTTACTTTCTCGAATTTCAGCGCGCTGGTCGGGATGTCGATGACGAGGTCGACCCGGGCGGTATTGCTGGAGGTGTAGAAGAACGGAACCTGCATGGTGGCATTCATGTTGCCGGCCGCACCTCCGGTGACCCGGCTCTCCAGATCCTTTTCGACAGGACTACCAGCCAGGGCGTCCTGCGGCTTGACCTTGCAGTAGCCGCTGCGGGAGCGCACAACCGTGCCGCCACGCTCTACCTTGACCTTCAGAGTATGGCAGCTTCCCTCAGCCGCATTGGAGGGGGTATAGCCGAGAACGTAGTATTGCGACTGATCTTTTGCGATCTTCTGAAGACCCGCGAGGACGTCGTTACTGTTGAGAATGACGAACCCTCCGGTGCCATCGGCAAGCTCGTAGAGCACCTGCTGGTTAGTGGTGGCGCTGGGAGGAAACTGCGGAACGATGTCGCGCGGCTGGTAGTTCTGATTGTAGTAGTTGAACCTCGACTGGGAGCTTGTGTTCCCCATGTTGGGATTGTTCGAATTGCCGCGAGTTCCACCAGTATTGCCTACACCTCCGCCGCCGGGCGTACCGTGGCCGCCAACACCGCCGGTTCCACCCGTCCCGCCACCATGACCACCCGCTCCGCCCCCGCCGCCAACTCCACCACCGCCACCGCCGCCATGCTGCACAAATAGCAGCCGAGCCTGCGAAGCTGCCCTCTCGTTGAAGGTGGTGAAGACCAAGTGACCTGAATTCAGTCCCCTGGCTTGCCTGGTTCCAGAGCTGTGGGGCGCTCGCAGCTGACCTAGCGACGGGCCTGTCAGACCGCGAACATCGATAGGATATACGGCGACATTGGACTTGTTGCAGGCGTCGATGGCGGCTGTCAGCTCTGACTGAAGTTCGGAGTTCAGCCCAAAGCCGGAAGTTAGCATCACTAGCGTCTTGCGTCCCGGGACACTCTGCAGATTCTTGGCCAAGCTTCGCAATGCCAGTAACACACTGCGGGCGCCGAAATCGGCTTCCGAATTACCGAACGAGGGGAAGTTGGCCGGCAGCCCTGTCGCCATACCTCCCGGCGTGGCCAGGGACGCAATCTGCACCGGGGCAGGATTATTCGGCGCAACTGCGGAGCCTTTGACGGTGGCCACAACTTGCTTCAAGCGCTCAACGTCCGCGGTGAAATTCTGGGAAACATGCACGGTGCCGCCGAAATCGATTACTGCGATCAAACGATTCGGACCCGCATTTGCATCGATAAATTGGGCAGCCGCTTGCCGGGCCCTCCCTTGGTCACCGGCGTCCATGGTCGAGTTGTCAAAGAACAACACCAAATACTGCTTCTGCGCTCTTGTCGCCGAGGCGGCATCATCTTCAAAGGAAAAACTGGTAATGATCTGTTCCTTGTTGTCTTCCCACACCTTGAAATCTTTCATCGTCAGGTCGCGAAGGTAATTGCCTTGTTTGTCCGTAACGACCGTGTCCACAAGAACCACACGAGATTCCACTTTGATGGTGGGCGCATTGGGAGCGGCGGCGGTCTGCTGCTGGGCTCCGGCGATGCCCGTTGAAAACGGCAACCCTATGACCAGGCCGCTGACGGATGTCAGAATAGCTGCGCGTAGGAACCTCAACCCGTCAAATCGCATACATAACTCCTCTTCTGTTTCGAAATCTGCTCCGGTTACGGAATCTCCACCGCGCCGCTTTGGGCCGACATCTGCCGGTCCTCGGCATCACGCACCACCAGCCTGACCAGATAACCGCCTGGCTTTACGTCAAAACTCGTCCGCATCGTGATCCCCGATCCCAATTTGTGCTCCAGAGTGTCATCCTTCAACCGCATTTCCAGGATTTTCTTACTACCTTGAAGGTAGTCCCCGTTGCGGTTGAACAACGCCGAAACAATCGTCAGATCGTCGCGGTTGCGCCCATCCACTTTGCGGAAATGGAGCCCCTTCACATCCACGTGGGCCAGGACCGTGAGCTTCGCATTCTCGTCGCTCGACTTGAAAAACTGAGTGTGCAGCTCGATCGGAATATCGTGCATCTCGTCCTGTGAGAAAAGGGCTTCTTCGATTTCCTGCTTGTCCTGCTCGGCAGGATCGAGAACATGCTTGGGAGCGTAGTAACCCCGGCGTGCCTGAATGGTGAAATTCTCCGGGTCTCTAAGCTTGACCTTCAGCTTGTGATAGTGTCCGTCTAATTTGAGGTTCTGTGGCGAGAAGCCGATCACATACGAATACTCCGGAGCAGAAGCAACGCGGCGAAAACCTTCATCGAGGTCGTTGCTGTTATGGAAATAGATGCCGCCGGTCGCATCGGCCAGCTCTCCCAACACCAGTTGGTTCGAGGTGTCACTCGAAGTTGCGTACATGAATTCCTGCTGGAGGAGCAGAGGGTTAGGACCGCCCTGACGGCTGATGTCGTCGATGGCGTCAAGGGTGTAGAGCCCGCGCGCATCAAGGGCGCTGATGGTCACGTTACTACGCACCGCCTTTTCGATGATGTCGCTTACCTTGTCCTCCAACGTCGGCGTTATGAACCCAGGCGAGACCAGTACGAGAGTACGTTGCCCTGGCGCTACCGAAACCCTTCTTACCGTATCCTTCAGAGCTTCCAACACCAACCGGCTCTCCGCATCGCCCAAACTCAAGGCCTGCTGGGCGGCCGACGACGCCTGTTGAATCGCGGCTCGTTGCATCGCGCCGGCCAGTTGCCCAGCATTTGGTGACGCGGGGTTCACATTCAGTCCCCCGCAAGTAACCGCATCTTGTGCCGCCACATTTAGCACCTGGTCATCATGCAGATTTATGATCTGGTCCGCCATGTAGTAAGTCATGTACGGACACTGTGCCACTCCAAGATTCAGAATGGGCCGCGGCTGGATGCGCATCAAGGCTTCATGCAATTTGGCGCGATCGTCGGTGAAATCGAGATTGCCCTGTCCAGAGGTGGCGAACACGGCGGCTCGGTCAGTAGGGCGTAAGGTCGCCAGATGGCGTTCAGCGGCGGCTCGCGCCGGCAGCAAATCCTTGGCTTGCAAATGCACATCGTCAAACAGGAAGATGACAAATCGATCCGGCACCTGCGGTGGCGGCACCGCGGTAGCGGTTTCACCCGGTTGAGGAGCCGATTCCTGGGTCTTCGTCAGTGTAGGGGATTGCTCCACGGCAAAATGCTTGATGACCTGGGGCTTGCCGTTGTCGTAGAGCTGGAAGTCATCTTTTCCGAGAGTACCGATCGCCCGCCCCTGGGCGTCGCGAACCACCGCGCGCATCAAGACCAGGCGCACGCTCACTTTGAAAGCAGCCGGAGCGTCATGGGAAGCCACTTCGGCGGGATTCTTGTCCGTTGCGGCGACAGAGGCGGTGATCGGCGGCGGAGAGGACTGCTGGGGCGGAGGAGATTGCTGCGACGCAGGTGTCGGGTTGGCGCCTGACTGAGCTAACGCTACGCACAGACACACAAGGCAAACTGCAATCGTCTTGCCCGCGATAGCGCCTGCGCCGATTGTGAAATTCGTTCGGCTGGTCACTGCTTGAGCCTCCAGGCGAGCCTAACCTGGCTCTGGAGACGGGAGAAGCATACTCCATTTTTGCACATTTCGCCCAGAATAATGGAGCAGACGCTTTTCGCACTGGAGGTCCCGATGTTCCGCGTCGCACATTCGGCCTCAGTACGGTTATGGAATCTCGACGGCGGCACTTTGGCGGAAATTTGCCAGTCCTGGGCTTCGCGTACCACGTGCACGGACGCGAGGCTCACTTGATACTCGCCCCTTCCAAGGAGGCCGTTCCGGCCGGGCCTTCTCTTGCGACTATTCCGTTGCGACCTGTACCATGGATTTATCATCAGTTTCCCAGCGATCTTCTTTCCGCACTCCTAGGAGGCTTTTATGGCTACCGATGTTCTAACCGGCCCCACCATTATGGGGACGGCCACCCGTACCAGGGTTTACAAGAATTTCATTGATGGCGAATGGGTCGAAGCGTCGACTGGCGCCACCTTCGAAAACCGCAACCCCGCTGATACCCGCGACGTGGTGGGCATCTTCCAGAAGTCAGGACCATCCGATGTGGAGACTGCCGTCGAAGCCGCCAAACATGCCTTCAAGAAATGGCGCTTGGTGCCCGCACCCAGGCGCGCTGAGATCGTCTATCGCGCCGCCGAAATCCTGCTGGGCAGCAAAGAGGAATTTGCCCGCGACATGACCCGTGAAATGGGCAAAGTGCTTGATGAAACTCGTGGCGACGTGCAGGAAGCAGTTGACACCGCTTATTACATGGCGGGCGAAGGCCGCCGCATGTTCGGCCCTACCACGCCTTCGGAACTGCCCAGCAAGTTCGCCATGGCCATCCGCCAACCACTTGGAGTTTGCGGCCTGATTACACCGTGGAATTTCCCCATGGCCATTCCGTCATGGAAGCTGCTGCCCGCGATTATCTGCGGCAACACTTGCGTCATCAAGCCCGCGCAGGACACTCCGCTCTCAACTTTCAACTTAGTTCGCACGCTGGTTGACGCCGGATTGCCCAAGGGAGTGATCAACATCGTGACCGGATTTGGCCCCGAAGTCGGCGGACCGCTTGCCGAGCATCCTGACGTCAAAGCAGTGTCGCTCACCGGATCGAGCGCAGTCGGACGCATCGTGGGTCAGGTTGCAGCCAAGCGCTTCAAGCATTGTTCGCTGGAACTCGGCGGCAAGAATCCGATGATCGTGCTCGACGACGCTAATCTCGATCTTGCGATCGAAGGCGGATTATGGGGCGGATTCGGCACCACTGGCCAGCGCTGCACTGCGACCAGCCGCATCATCGTGCAGAAGGGCGTCTACAGGGATTTCGTCGAGCGTTACGTCGAGCGTGCCAGGGCCCTGAAAGTCGGCAACGGAATGGATGAGGAAACCCAGATGGGTCCCGCCGTTAACGAAAACCAGCTCGCGACCGACCTCAAGTATGTTGACATCGGCAAAGCCGAAGGCGCGCGCCTCAAGTGCGGGGGCAATCGCCTCACCAGCGGCGACTATCAACACGGCTATTTCATGGAGCCAACCGTGTTCGCCGATGTCGATCCCAAGATGCGCATCGCGCAAGAAGAAATCTTCGGCCCGGTGGTTTCGATCATCCCGTGCGAAGATCTCGCAGACGCCATCGAAATTGCTAACAACATCGAATACGGCCTGTCGTCCTCGCTCTACACGAAAGATGTCAACAAAGCCTTCAGCGCCATGCGCGACCTCGAGGCCGGAATCACTTACATCAACGCGCCAACCATCGGCGCCGAAGTGCATCTTCCATTCGGTGGAGTAAAGTCCACCGGCAACGGCCATCGCGAAGGCGGCGTCGGCGCCGTCGACTTCTTCAGCCAATGGAAGGCGGTTTACGTGGATTACTCGGATACGCTGCAGAGGGCGCAGATCGATAGAGGCGAGTAAGAGCTTTTAACCACAGAGAACACAGAGGAACACGGGGTAAAAGCTTTTCCTCTGTGACCCCCGTGGTGAAGGTTTTGATTTCTCGGCACGCTCTGCTTCCTCGCGGTCTAGGTAGAACCTACAAAACCGCAGAGGACCCAGAGTTCAGAGCCGGTTCTCTCTGAACGCCGCTGTCCCTGCGGTTACCTGTCGCCGCTGAAAAAGCCCGACCAGCACGCCTTCCGCCGGTCTATTTCTGGCAGTTGCGACGCAATGACTACCAGATAAAATCCTAGCTGCCGTTGCAGGAGGTTTTGTCACTCCCATGTCAGGAAGTCGTAAATTGTTTGATACAAATGCAAATTGCGAAGTAACTGAGGCCTTCGCCGCACTTGATTTCTGTGCGTTCGCGCCGTCCTCTGCGGTAAGCTTTGTTTTTAGGTCTAAACCATGCCCACACAAACCCGCGAAATCCTAGCCGCCAGCCGGCTGGACAACGTCCGCTATGCCATCCGCGACCTTGCCTGCGTCGCCGACGAAGTCATCAAGCAAGGCCACAAAGTACTCCCGCTCAATGTCGGCGACCCTAACATCTTCGACTTCGCAACTCCCACGCATATCGTCGAAGCCGTAGCCAAAGCCATGCGCGAAAATAAGAACGGCTACGCCCCGTCACAAGGAGTGCCGCAAGCTCTCGAAGCCATCCGCGGTGAGGCCGCCCGCAAGCACATCACGACCGTGCAGGACGTCTTCGTCACCACCGGCGCCAGCGAGGGCGTGGATATCTGCCTGACCGCGCTGCTCAATCCGGGCGAAGACCTGCTGACCCCATGCCCCGACTACCCGCTGTACTCTGCGGTGCTGGCCAAGATGGGCATCACGCTGAACCCGTACTACCTCGACGAAGAAAACACATGGCAGCCGGATCTCACCGATCTGAAGAAGAAAATCACGCCGCGCACTCGCGGCATTGTGCTGATCAATCCCAACAACCCCACCGGGTCGCTCTGCACCAGAAAAATGCTGGAAGAAATAGCCGAACTGGCCCGTCGCCACAACCTGGTTATTTTTGCCGACGAAATTTACGACAAGCTCATCCTCGATGACGATGAGCACATCGCCTTCGCCGCCGCCGCTCCCGACGTGCCATGCGTAACTTTCGGCGGACTCTCAAAGAACTATCTCGCACCGGGCTGGCGCATCGGATGGGGCATTGTCAGCGGCGATGCCGCCGCAGTGAAACCGTATAGCGAGGGAATCCAGAAACTTTTGCGCGCGCGCCTTTGCGCTAACCACCCCGAGCAATACGGAATCAAGCCCGCACTCGAAGGCCCGCAGGACCACTTGCCCATCGTCTGCCAGAAGCTGCGCAGCCGCCGCGACTTAACGGTAAAGACCTGCAACGCCATCCCGCGCGTGACCTGTGTTTCACCGCGCGGCGCATTCTATGCCTTCCCGCGCATCGACATTCCTGACGGCGACGAGGTTTTCGTCAAAGAGTTAATCCTCAAGAAGCACGTCATGGTCGTTCATGGCTCCGGCTTCGGCCAGAAGCCCGGCACCAAGCATTTCCGCATTGTGTTCCTTCCCGATGAAAAGACGCTGTCGACAGCCTACGCTGCTATCGCGGAGTTGATGAAGGAGAGATATTCGTAAGGTCGGCGGCGGTCTTAAGAAACTCGCAGGACTCTGGCTCTGGGTTGCTTAGCAGGTGCCATGCTTCCCTGTATGGCTCATAGCGATGGCCTTTCTGTGAGGTTGAGTAGATTGAGTTCTGGAGCCCCGAAAGGCCCGACATCAATCGGGGGTGGCCTGTCAGACACTTATGCTATAATGTCTGACATGGCATCCGGACGCCTCACCATTCGTATCCCCGAGACGCTGGGGCAGCGCCTTCGCCACCGTTCGCGGATGAAAGGCCAGCCCGAGTCGGTACTCGTCCGCGAAGCTCTGGAAACATATCTGGGACAGTCGGCCGAGCCGCGCCCGGCCTACGAGTTGGCGGAAGAAGCCGGCCTGATTGGCTGTGTCGGTCGTGGCCGCAAGGCTCCGGCTAAAGACCTCAGCACCGCTCGCCGCCACTTTGACAGCTTTGGCAAGTCGAAATGAGAGCGTCACGGCGGGTGCTGGTCGATACCGGCCCCCTGGTTGCCATTCTCTCGGTCGTCGATGAGTACCACGCGGCTTGCGTCCATGCCCTGCATCAACTGCCGGGGCCGCTTTATTCCTGCTGGCCGGTGATCACCGAGGCGGTGTGGTTGCTGCGGGCGTATCCACGAGCTGTGCAGCAGTTGTTGAGAAGCTGCTTCTCGGAGAAACCGCGCGGCTTTGTGGAGTTGCTGCCGCTGGCCGGATCCGAGGCCGCTGCCATTGCCGAGGTGATGAAGCAGTACGAGGACATGCGTCCGCAACTGGCCGACGCGGCGCTGGTTTATCTGGCTGGGCGCGAGGGGATTGAGACAATTTTTACTCTCGACCGGCGGGATTTCAGCGTGTATCGCTTGGCGAACAAGCGTGGGTTTCGGATTGTGCCCTGAGGAGCGGGGATCGGCTCCAGAAACGCCCAAAACCCCTATAAACCGTCCAGGCTGGTGATGAACTTCGTCCACCTCAAGCACAAAATCAAAGCCGGACAAGAGTGTCCGCTCCGCGTAAGAGAGGTCCTACTAGTCCGCCGACATGCTCGCCGGGTTTATCACGGGCGGACGGCGGCGTTCTGGGACGTGCGGACGGTCGCGCTCCAGCCAGCGGCGAATCTCAGGCAGGGCGGACCGGGTCACAACTTCCCCGGCGCGGATCAGGTCGGCGCTGTGTTCGAAGGCGTCGTACTTGTACCCGTTCACGTCAGGCTCAATGACCAGGTCGGCGGCTTCCTTCCACTGGGTGCTGTTCATATCCTGGGCGATCGAAAAACATTGCCCGATGACATCGAACAAATGCCGGGGCCCTTCCCCGTTCACCCATCTTCCCTTCAGATGCACTCCCAAGACGTATTCAGCTCCCATCTGCCGCAAGGGCACGGTCGGAACTGTGTAGGAGAGCATGCCGTCGATCAACAGGCGCCCGCGAATCTTTACCGGCAGAAACATTCCGGGATAGGCGCAACTGGCACGCACGGGATCAACCAGCGGGCCGGAATGAAAAACCACTCCTTCTCCGGTGGAGAAATCTGTGGCTGTAACGGCGAGCGGGATGCGCAACTCTTCAAACGTCTTGACTTTCAGGATGCTGTTCAGGAATCCGATCATGCGCTGGTTGCTGGCGAATCCGTAGCGTGACAAGGTCCAGCGGGCGAAGTGTTTAAAGCGAACCTGGGAAGCCAGCTTTTCCAGATCTACAATGGATAGCCCGCTACAGTAGGCAGCACCAATGAGCGCGCCCACACTTGTGCCCGCGATGAAACGGATCGGAATGCCTTCTTCTTCCAGAACTTTGAGCACGCCGACGTGCGCCAGGCCGCGGGCGAACCCGCCGCCCAAAGCCAGACCAATACCGACTTCTTCCCTGGCCGCAACCGTAGAATGGCCGGAAAGTTCGCGGCCAAACGCCTGTACTGACCGGATTATTTTGCCCAGGCTCTTCACCGGTGACCCCATGCGCCGCCGTGCTCGACCCAGTATCCCAGACATCCACCTAGCAAATTAGATGCCAGTAGACATAGACCCGTCACTTTGGGTAATAGTTCAAGTCACCTCCCACTGGTTACCCCGCAGGAGTTTCTCCGGCGTGACTAACCTCCTTTGTTCCTGTTAACTTGGCGCATGGAGCGTGAGATCTCGGCGGGCGGCGTAGTGGTCCGGCGCGCTGCGAAAGAATGGCAGGTGGCGGTAATCGAGCCGAAGAGAGACCTCGCTCCGGCCACGGGTAAGGGAAAAAGATGGCAAAAATTGTTACTCGCACTGCCCAAGGGATTGGTGGATGCGGGCGAAAAGGCGGAGCAAACCGCGATCCGCGAGGTCGCGGAAGAAACCGGGCTGGTGGCCGCCCGGGTGGCGAAGCTCGGCGACATCAAGTATGTCTACACGCGTTCCTGGGGCGATCAACAGAGGGTCTTCAAGATTGTCAGTTTTTATCTGCTGCACTATGAGTCAGGGACGATCGATCAGATTTCCGAAGACATGCGCATCGAAGTGAAACAGGCCCTGTGGATTCCTCTGGCCGAAGCCGAACGCAAGCTGGCCTATAAGGGCGAACGAGAAATGGTGCAGCGCGCACAGGAATATTTGCGGGAGCACGCCGAATCTTGAAATGCTGATGCCCTAGTACTGGCGGAGTTCATCGGGCGCGGATAAACTGCCTTATCGGAATCTTGAAATCCTCAATAATGATATCGGCAGTCGTCGAAGGCAGCGGAGCTATGTCCTCATGAAAATGATTCACAAGGTCGCAGTCCTGGGAGCCGGAACCATGGGCGCCCGCATCGCCGCGCACTTTGCCAACGCTGGTGTTCCCAGCTATCTCTTCGACATTGTTCCCCCAGGCGCCCAGGGGCCGGCTCGCAATCAGATCGCCGCCGCAGGACTGGAAGCGGCCCGCAAGGCCAAACCGGCCGCGTTCATGGAATCGCGCCTGGCACGGCTGGTTACGGTGGGCAATTTTGAAGACGATTTGAAGAAGCTGACCGAGGTGGACTGGATCATTGAGGCGGTGATTGAGAACCTCGAGATCAAGCGCGGACTGTTGAAGAGAATTGAGGCCATCCGCAAACCGGGGACCATCGTCACCACCAACACCAGCGGCTTGCCGGTAGGAAAGATCGCCGAAGGATTTTCTGACGATTTTCGCCGGGTGTGGTTCGGAACCCACTTCTTCAATCCTCCACGCTACATGCGGCTCCTGGAGCTGATTCCCACACCCGAAGCTGATCGCGCCAGCATCGACGCCATCGCTCACTTTTGCGATACACGTCTGGGCAAGGGCGTGGTCTTCGCCAAGGATACGCCAAACTTTATCGGCAACCGCATTGGGATATTTTCTGTTCTGAACGTGATGAAACTGATGCAGGAAATGGATCTATCGATCGAAGAAATAGACGCGCTTACCGGCCAAGCCGTCGGCTGGCCAAAATCGGCAACCTTCCGCACCATTGACTTAGTGGGCCTGGACATTCTGGGCCACGTAGTCGCAAACATGACCCAGAATGTCCACGACGAGCGCAGCGACCTGAGAGTGCCGGGATTCGTCCCCCAGATGCTGGAACGAAAACTGCTCGGCGACAAGACCAAAGGCGGCTTTTACAAGAAAGGAAAAGACGACGAACGCCTGGCACTCGACTGGAAGACACTCGAATACCATCCCAGGCAGAAGCCGAAATTCCCTGCCGTCGATATGGCGAAGAACGTCGAGCAAACCGGCCCGCGCGTAAAGATGTTGCTCGGCTTCGACGGCAGCACCCCGCAAAAGAACGACAAAGCCAGCACATTTCTTTGGTCGGTGCTGTCCGATCTCTGGACCTACTCTGCAAACCGCGTACCCGAAATTTCTGATTCCATCGTTGAAATCGACCGCGCTATGCGTCTCGGCTTCAATTGGGAACTTGGCCCGTTTGAGCTCTGGGATGCGGCCGGAGTCGAGGCCACCGTTTCTCGCATGAAGAAAGAAGGCCGGCCGGTCGCGGCCAATGTCGAAAAACTACTCGCTTCCGGCAAGAGATCTTGGTACTCCGATGACTCCAAATCTGCTTCCCAGCGCTCCTACTGGGACATGAAGACTGGCAATCTACAACCGGTTCAGGTCCCTGCCGGCGTCTGGTCGGTCGAAGCGGCAAAGAAATCGAGAGGCGTAGTTAAGAAGAATTCCGGCGCGTCGTTGGTCGACCTTGGCGATGGTGTGGGGTGCATCGAGTTTCATTCCAAGATGAATTCGCTCGGTGCGGACATTATTTCGCTGATCACTCAGACCCTGAAGCCGGGAGGCCCGGGTGACGCCTTCAACGCGTTTGTCATGACCAACGACGCCACCAATTTTTCCGTCGGCGCAAACTTGATGTTGCTGCTGATGTCGATCCAGGAGGAGGAATGGGATGACATCGACCTCATCATTCGCCAATTCCAGGGCATGACTCAGGCCATCAAGTTCTCGCCCAAGCCGGTCGTAGTGGCCCCATTTGGATTGTGCCTCGGAGGTGGAACCGAAATTTCGATGCACGCGCCCGCACTACAACCTCATGCTGAGCTTTACATCGGATTGGTCGAAGTTGGTGTCGGACTGCTTCCCGGCGGCGGTGGCTGCAAAGAAATGTTGCTCCGCGCCGTGGATAGCGCGGCCTCGATTCGTCCCGGAGGCCGCGGCGAATCTGTCGAGTTGATGGAAGCAATGAAGAAAGCGTTTGAGACGATTGCGACCGCGAAAGTGGCCACTTCTGCACATGAGGCCCGGGGCCTGGGATTCCTGCGCGACTCCGACCGTATCACCATGAACCGCGACCGTGTGCTCACGGACGCGAAAGAGCGAGCGCTGGAAATGGTCCGCGCTGGATACGAGCCGCCGCAACCGCGAACTGACATCCCTGCCCCCGGCGAGAATATTCTGGCAGCCCTCAGGCTGGGCGTCCACATGATGCGCCAGGGCGATTACATCACCGAATACGAAGTGAAGCTAGCCACCAAAATCGCAGAAGTGCTGTGCGGCGGAACTGTGTCGCCGGGCACGCTGGTGAGTGAGCAGTATGTCCTTGACCTGGAGCGTGAAGGTTTCAAATCGCTATGCGGAGAGAAGAGGACGCAGGAGCGGATCCAGTACACGCTGAAGACGGGGAAGACGCTAAGGAACTGAAGACCAATGAGTCGAGAGACTAAGGATGACAAACTACGCGTCAGGCTAGAAGCTGCTGAGGGAGATTTCCGTGAGCTCCTTATTTCGTCTCTAAAGAAATGCAAGGACGGAGCCTTGGGGTCTTTTTAACTGATGCCAAAGCAAAGTCGCTTGGCGACGTTTATCCGCGACTCGTTTGGCCTGAGGCCAGACGGCTAGAAAGGCTAGGCGATGAAATAAGATCCTTGCGCGCAAAACTGGGAGGCTTTGGAAGGTGGGCTTTGCTCGAGGTATTCCGAATACTGTGCGAGGGACGGGCCGAACGAAGTCGGAGGCAAGAAATTGGCGATTGAATTCCTTGCGGAGATCGAAGACCGTCATAAACGCGACGGCCCGTAAGCGCGTGCCTCACCCTGCGACGACATGCGCAAACCGGCGAACCGCCGGTTGTCGTGTCTGCTTGGCACGCCACAGGTCGTACTGCGACTGCATGCTCATCCACAGTTCCGGTGAAGTGCCCAAAGCGGCGGCCAAGCGGATTGCCATGGCAGCCGAGATTCCGGCCTTGCCGTTCAGCACGCGCGACAGGGTCACGCGCGTAACTCTCAGATGTGCCGCTGCCGCTGATACGGCCAGGTCCCCAAGATATTCTCGCAGCACTGCGCCGGGATGGGGTGGATTGTGCATGGGACCTCCTAATGATAGTCCAGATAATCGACCAGGATCGCATCCTCACCTTCAAACTTGAATGTAAGGCGCCAGTTTCCACTGACACTGACCGTCCAATGATCTCTGAGTTCTCCCGCAAGCGAATGAAGTTTCCATCCTGGAGCGTTCATGTCGACAGGGCGCCGGGCATTGTCGAGAGCAAACAGTTGCAGACGCAGCTTTCCTGCGTGCTTCGGCTGTATCCCAGCACTTCGACCCGGTGCGAAAGAATTTCTCCACGCCTCGATGCCGGAAGCTCCTGATCACTTCGTATAGTGTAACGATACGCGTTACGTATGTCAAATTGCAAGTAGAGGATGTCATCCTGCTACAATTTCTTCATGCAAAGATTTCTCTTACCCGGCTTTACTGCCATTGTGCTCCTTGGTACCGCAATCGGCAACGCCCAGACCAAAGACGCTCCACCACCGGCACCGGACGCAATTCAGGCCCCCGCAGGAACGGAAGTTGTCCTGCTCGCGCACGCCTCGGGATCGCAGATTTACACCTGTCAGGCTGGCCCGGACGGCAAGTTCAGTTGGACACTCAAGGCGCCTCAGGCCGAGCTTCGCGATCGAAACAATAATGTGATCGGCGAGCACTCCGCAGGTCCCACTTGGACGCTGAAAGACGGTAGCGCCGTCACCGGCAAGGCCTCGGCTCACGTGGATTCTCCCGATTCCGGCTCTGTCCCCTGGCTGTTGATCGACGTGGTGAATCATTCGGGGAAAGGCCTGCTCGACAACGTGACCGCCATCCAACGTGTCCACACCCACGGCGGCAAGGCCCCCGCCGATGGCTGCGATGCGTCTCACCGCGACGCTGAGGCCAAAAGTAGTTACACCGCGGACTATTATTTTTATGCGCCCGGTCACTGAATCGTCGCAGACTTCGCGTCTGAAACCGGTGCATAGCGGCGGACATCAAATCCGTTTGACCGCGGGATTGTAAGGGAGTCTCTATGCGTGATGTCATCATCGCTTCTTCGGTACGTACGCCTGTGGGTCGAGCCTTCAAGGGCACGCTGCGCGCCACCCGCCCAGATGAACTGGCTGCGGTTGCCATCAAAGGCGCGTTGGAGCGTGTGCCTCAACTTGACATGAAGGAAATCGAGGATGTCATCCTGGGCTGCGCCATGCCGGAGGCCGAACAAGGGATGAACGTAGCTCGCATTGCTTCGCTTCGCGCCGGCCTTCCGGTGGAAACATCGGCCTTGACCATCAACCGCTTTTGCTCGTCGGGGTTGCAGGCGATTGCCCTGGCTGCCGAGCGCATCGGCAGCGGCGGCGCCGAGGTAATGATCGCAGGCGGGACGGAGTCGATGTCCATGATCCCCATGGGCGGCCACAAGATTTCACCGAACCCATGGCTGGTGGACCATTATCCCGACGCGTACCTCTCGATGGGTCTGACCGCCGAACGGCTGGCGCAGCGTTTTGGAATTACGCGAGAACAGGCCGACGAGTTTTCTTATCAGAGTCATCAGAAGGCACTGGCGGCAATTCAGGCCGGAAAGTTTGCCGACGAGACCGTACCGGTTCCGGTGAGCTTCACCACCCCGAATGGTTCAAAGCCCAAGCGGCAGGAAATCATTTTCCAAACAGACGAAGGACCCCGCGCCGATACTTCGCTCGAGGCGCTCCTGGCGTTGAAGCCTGCGTTTCACGTCAACGGCACAGTGACGGCGGGCAATTCTTCGCAAATGTCGGATGGCGCCGCGGCGGCTGTGGTCATGTCTGCGGATCGAGCGAAGGCCCTGGGCATCAAGCCGCTGGCGCGCTACGTTTCTTTCGCGACCGCTGGATACAAGCCGGAAGAAATGGGGCTCGGCCCGGTATTCGCCATTCCCAAGGCGCTGAAACTGGCGGGGCTTAAGCTTTCTGACATTGACGTGCTTGAACTGAACGAAGCTTTTGCGGCGCAATCGCTGGCGGTGATTAAAGAAGCGGGGCTTGATCCCGCACGGGTAAATGTGAATGGCGGTGCGATTGCATTGGGACATCCGTTGGGCTGCACCGGAGCGAAGGTGACGGCAACGGTCATTCGCGAACTCCAGCGGCGTAAAGCTCGGTATGGCATGGTGACGATGTGCGTGGGCGGAGGCATGGGCGCTGCGGGCATCTTCGAGAACCTTTCGTAACCAGCAAAACAGGTTAGAAATGCACGAAAGGACAGTCACTTCAATTCACCGCAGAGACACATAGGCACCGAGATTTATTGCCTTTCCAGCTATAGAATTGAAGAAGTTTCCCCACACGTCTGTACTTCGGCGGTCGAACTCTTTTTGGAAGGGATCACGTAATGGCCACAACTTCGACGGCTCCAGTCACCAAGATCTCCGGCGGCAGCTTTCTGCTTGAAGAGCGCCGACCGGATGAAGTTTTCACACCGGAAGACTTCACAGAGCAGCACCAACTGATTGGCCAGACGGCGGAGGAGTTTGCCGTCAACGAGATCCTACCCAACGCGGAAAAGATCGAGCACAAAGACTTTTCGGTCACCCGCGATCTGCTAAAGAAAGCCGGAGATCTGGGCCTGAGTTCTGCCGAAATTCCCGAGGCCTACGGCGGCCTCGAAATGGACAAAGTTACCGCTGCGGTGATTGCCGATCACATCGCCAAGTACGCAGGCTTTGCCACTACCTGGGGTGGGCACACCGGCATTGGCACGCTCCCCATCGTTTACTTCGGAACGGAAGCGCAGAAGAAGAAATATTTGCCGCGGTTGGGAGCGGGGGAAATTGTAGGCGCTTATGCGTTGTCGGAGGCGTCGTCGGGGTCGGATGCGCTGAATTGCCGCGCGCGCGCAGAGCTTTCCGAAGACGGCAAAAGCTACACTCTGAACGGCGAAAAAATGTGGATCACGAACGCCGGCTTCGCGGATCTGTTCACGGTTTTTGCGAAAGTCGATGGTGAGAAGTTTACGGCGTTTCTGGTGGAGAAGACTTTTCCTGGATTCTCGATCGGAGCGGAGGAGCACAAGATGGGCATTCGCGGTTCATCGACTTGCCCCATCATTTTGAACGATTGCAAGGTTCCCGCAGAAAACGTGCTGGGCGAAATCGGTAAGGGACATGTGATCGCGTTCAACATTTTGAACGTGGGCCGTTTCAAACTGGGTGCGATGTGCGTAGGCGGTGCGCGCATCTCGATCGCCAACGCCATCGGCTATGCCAAGCAGCGAAAAGCGTTTGGCAAAGTCATTGCCGACTTCGGGCTGGTGCGTGAAAAGCTGGCAAATATGGCCACGCTGCTGTACGTGGGCGAATCGCTGGTCTATCGCACCGTGGGCATGATGGACGTGGCGCTCAACGAAGTTGATAAGTCCAGCGCCGAGGCAATGAAGGAAACCCGCAAGGCGATCGAGGAATACGCAGTGGAGTGCTCGATCATCAAAGTATGGGGTTCGGAGATGATCGACTATGTGGTCGATGAGACGGTGCAGATTTACGGCGGTTACGGATTTGTCGAAGAGTATCCCGCGGAGCGCGCATATCGCGACGCACGCATCAACCGCATCTTTGAAGGCACCAACGAAATTAACCGCATGATTATTACCGGCTTTCTGTTGAAGCGGGCGATGAGTGGCCAGTTGCCGCTGATGCCGGCGATCAAGAAACTGATGGACGAAGTGTTATCGGGTCCGTCGATGGGCGAAGAGCTCGAAGGCCCGCTCGCCGACGAGCGCAAACTGGTGGCCAGTGCCAAGAAGTTGGGATTGTTTGCTTCTGGTGCCGCCACACAGAAGTATATGCAGGCCATCCAGGATCAGCAGGAAGTTATGGGTGCCATCGCAGATATGGTGATTGAGACTTACGCTATGGAGTCGGCAGTGCTGCGGGCGCAGAAGATCGTCGAGCATAGCAGTGAAGCTGCCGCCGCTCTGCCGATTGCCATGACTCGCGTGTATCTGTCGCAAGCGATGGAAAAGATTGAAGCCGCTGCCAAAAAAGTCATCGCCGCCGTAGCCGATGGCGATATACTGCGTACTCAGCTGGCGATTTTGCGCCGTTTGGCTAAGCACGAACCTGTCAACACGATTGAGTTGCGGCAGCAGATTGCGCAAAAGATGATTGAGCGAGGGAAGTATTCTCTGGCGTAGATGTCGAGGTCGATTTACGCTCTTTTTTGGCGGCCCATATCTGATCTGAAGTGCAGGGAAACACACCTATAAAATGACAAGACGATCGGATCGGTAAAATCCTGTAGTTATCCACCCGAGACCGTGTAGTTAACAGTCGGTTACTCCATAAATTCGCGCTAAGCCAGCTATTTGTCCACGAAGAATTTATACGACGGTTTCGCCTGTTCCGGCGAAGATGGATCTCCCAGTCAACATTATTGATAGAAGCGTCAGCGAGTTATTCGAGAGCCACGAGGCTGGCGTGACTTTGGCACAACAGGTGCAGTACTCGCCGCCGTTCATTGCTGGCCTGAGCGCCACTATTCACAAGGGACTTCACCCGGTGCCTGCCAGCGATTCCTGAACATCCGCTAAAACTTTGGAGGAAAGTGATGAAAAACTCGCGCACTCGTTTGTTTGTTGTACCGCTGTTCACGTTTTTGCTTTGTGTTTTCACTACTGCTTTTGTCGCTGGCCAAACCTGGGTTTCGACCGCAACCCAGGCGATCGGTCCCGCTCTCGCCAATGCCGTTGACCAGGGAGCATTGTCGGATTCCACTCCCATCCATGTCAATGTTGGATTGCAGATTCAAAACCGGGCTGCTCTGATCGCGTACGTCCAAAACATTACCAATCCCTCCAGCCCGATCTACGGACAGGAATTGCAGCCGTCCGACTTCGTGAACCAGTATGCCCCAACCAGCGGGGAGGTGCAGTCGGTGGTGAGCTACCTGAGCGCTCAGGGATTTCAAAATATACAGGTCGAACCTAACAACCTGATGATTGCCGCCGATGGCACGGCGCTCTCCGTGAGGGAGGCATTCAATACACAGCTTGAGGCATATCAAGTGAGTGGCTCGACAGTTTATGCCAACTTGAGTGCTGCTCAAGTTCCCGCCAATCTGGGAGGGGTTGTTTCGTCAGTTCTGGGACTAAACAACGCAGCCGTCATGAGTATCGTTGTTCCTTCCGCACCCAACTTCCCTGGGGCATATCGGCCCGCTAATTTCTGGACCGCATACGATGCAGGCAGCACGCCAACTGGGTCGAAGACCGCGATCGCAATTTTCGCGGAAGGAAATGTTTCGAGTGTGATTAGCGATCTGCGGCTCGCCGAACAACACAATGGTCTACCGCAGGTCCAGGTAAAGGTCGTGCAGGTCGGGTTGGCAAGCCCTGACACCTCGGGCGTGGATGAGTGGGATCTTGATACGCAGTACTCGACCGGCATGGCCCAGAACGTATCCACGCTGTACATCTACGCCACAACTTCGCTGACCGATTCCGACACAGCCTTGATGTTTAATCATTTTGCAGCGCAGAAGCTGGCCAGAGCAGGGAGCGCGTCGTTCGGCATATGCGAGGTGTTTCCGTTCCTGGACGGCTCGATGCTGGCGGACGACAATTCATTCCTCGAAGCCGCCGCGCAGGGACAGACGGTGTTCGCTTCGAGTGGCGATACTGGCTCGTCATGCATAATCGCCGTGGGTGAGAACGGCATTCCGGGAGACGGGGCGCCGATGGTGGAGTATCCGGCGTCGTCAACTTACGTAATGGGTGTTGGCGGCACTACGCTGGTGACCAACAGCGATGGCAGTTACAACCAGGAGATCACCTGGTATGCCGGAGGCGGAGGTCTCAGCCAGTTCGATGGGCCAGGGTTCTGGCAATCCCCGGTGAATAGTTTCTCCAGTGTCGGCAAAGGCGTTCCGGACGTCGCCACCGACGCCGATCCGAACAGCGGGGTCTACCTGTGGTTGAATGGGACTGAGCAGTGCTGTTACGGGGGTACCAGCCTTTCGTCCCCGATGTGGCTGGGAGCATGGGCACGCTTCGAGAGCGCACACAATAACCGGCTGGGTTTTGCCGGGCCAGCTCTCTACACCGGGGCCACGCCGATTCCCAACCCTGCATCACCCCCAGGTTTCCATGACATCATTCTGGGTGGAAATGGTTTGTACTCGGCCCTGCCCGGTTACGACCTTACCACCGGGTTGGGCTCGTTCGATATTTCGAAGTTGAACACATCGATCCCGAGTCCAAAGTGAATGCTGTAGCGGGCTCGAAGATATTGGGGAAGCCAGCAAACTGGCTTCCCTTTTTTACTAGAGACTTGTAAACACAGCGTTCAGCCCGGTGGGACTCATGGTCTATTTTGGGTGTCTGACCTTTGCTGTGTCAGTCCTTCCATCACACTTTGAATTAATTCTTTCGCGTCGGTCAGGTTCTTCATGACCATCTGGATATCCATCACTGGCTTGCCCGGCCAGCGGGTGCTTTGGCAATAGACGCCGTGCTGGCCGACCAAGGCCATAGCGTCGGTGATTACATCCATCGTGACGGCCAGGCGACCGCGCGGCACGCCCATCATGGTCTCGTAGTGTTCCAGTTCATCGCGCTTTTCATCGAATACCGGCATGTCAGATTGTAACCCCAAGCATTCGGCACTCAGCCGTCAGCATTCAGCAGACTTGGGCGGGTTTGCTATCCAGCGAAGGCCTCCGATAGTCTAAGAACCTGCCCTCAATGTCCAGTGGAGCCAGGTTAGTTTTCCGCTGGCTGAATGCTGAGTGCTGACTGTTGACTGCCCAAAGGAGACTCTTATGTTCAAGCAAATCGCTATTGTGTGTTTATCCGTATTCGGTCTCGCCGTGGTCGCTTGTGCCCAGAAGCCCAGTCCGGCGGCGCAGGCGCAATGCAAATTCTCTGATGGCAAGACCATCACTGTCGACTATTCCAGCCCGCGCATGAAAGGCCGTAAGATCTTCGGCGATCTCGTGCCCTACGGCCAGGTTTGGCGAACCGGTGCCAACGAAGCCACCACCTTCGTCACCACGGCGAATGTCAATGTCGGCGGCAAGAGCGTTCCCGCGGGCAGCTATACCATTTTTACCGTCCCGAATCAGGGCAGTTGGAAGTTGATTATCAACAAGAAAACCGGAGAGTGGGGCATCCCTTACAAATATGAAGCTGACGAACTCGGACGGGTGGATATGAAGGTCACACAGACACCTTCAGCGGTCGAGAACTTCACGATCGGGTTCGATCAAGATTGCACACTGAGCGTAAGCTGGGAGAACACGCAAGCGTCGGTGCAAATCACCGAGGGTAAATAGTCTAAGTAGCGCTATTTGGCCATTAAGCTTTCTGCCGTCTTTTGAAGGTCGTCGAAGTTCTCCGAGAGCCGCCGGGCCTGGTCCATGGCGGCTCTTGCTGCGTCCGGCTGCCCGTTTTGCTGCAAGGCGCGTGCCCACAGGAAATATGCCAGGTCCCAGGGTTGAATCGCCACAACCTGTGCATAGTCTTTGACTGCCTCGGCGTAGTTGCCTGATTTTTGCTCTGTCAACCCCAGACCTAGCCAGGCGCGCAGAGTTCTCGGCCTCAGGTTCACCGCTGCCCGGAAACTGGCCTTCGCATGCTCGGAATCACCCAGGTCGCGCAAGGCATAGCCCATATCGCTGAACGCAGTGGCTCGTAGCCGTGGATCGCGAGTCATGGTTAGTACTTTGGCGTATTCATCGATCGCCTGCTGCGGATGGCCCTGCCGTTGCGCGAACGCTGCGAGATTCAAGTGGCTCATGGGATCGTCGGGATTGAGCGCGGCTGCTGAACGGAAGTGTGGCATGGCTTCCTGCTCTCTGCCCTCGGTCAGCAACGCCCCTCCGAGGTTGTCTTCGGCAATGAAGCTGCCCTGCGTTACCGCGACCGCATGTGACCACAAGGTCACGTTGTCGCTCCAATAACTGATTTGGCGGAACGTCACAGCCGACAGTGCGGCGAGCACAATGGAGCTGCCCACAGCCAGAGGGATTTTCGATGCAGGCCTGCCGCGGGCGAAATCTGCTAACCCCCAGCAGAACATGAGGAAGAGTCCAACAAACGGCAGGTACGCATAGCGGTCAGCCATGGCCTGGCTGCCTACTTGCACCAGACCAATCATCGGAACCAGTGTGCCCAAAAACCAGAACCATCCCACCGCGAGGTAGCGGCGCTTCTCTCTTGCAACGCAGACCAGAATTGTTATGGTCAGCAAAACCACCACCGCCGCCATCGCTTGCCACTTCAGCACGCCTGCGGGATAGGGATATTGTGGGGACAATGCCGACGGCCAGAGGGCGTTCCCCAAATATCGCAGGTAGGAAATTGCGGCATTCTCCATCCGCATGGAAAGTGGATACTGCACCATGCTGCCGATCGCCTGGCCCGCTCGCTGCGCTTTCACAGTAACAACCGCGCTGACGGCGGAGAGCGCCAGCAACGGGACTTTCTCCAAAGCCAACTTCGCAAAGCTCTGTGCGCGTTGCAGGGGCCAGTAGTCCCAGAGCAAAAGCAGAAACGGAAAGGTGATGACCATGGGCTTGGCCATCAGGCCACAAGCAAATAGCATCGCCACCACGGCATAGCGGCTGGCTGAGGGCCGTCGCGAATACCATCCATATGCTCCGAGCGCCAGCAGGAAGAAGATCATGCTGAGGACAGTCTTTCGCTCCGCCACCCACGCCACCGATTCCACATTGATGGGATGAAGCGCAAACAGCGCGGCTACCATCCAACTCGCGCCGGTTGAGCCGGTTGCCCGCCACAGAACCCAGAACAGCAGGACCGCATTCAGCGCATGCAGCAGCACATTGATGTAGTGATGTCCGGCGGGATTCTGTCCGAACAACTGGCAATCGAGAGCGTGCGAGAGCCAGGTCAGCGGATGCCAGTTGGCCTCATCGAAGCTGGTGAATGCCCATTTCACGGTCTCCCAATGCAGCCCCGCTCGAACGTGGATGTTGTCGGTAACGTAGCGGTCGTCGTCGAAATTGACGAAAGGATGATGGCTGACTGGGTTGTACACAGCCAGTGTCGCCACGACTAGAAGCAGGCCGAGAACGAAGTTGCGCTTCTCGGGGGAAGAGAAAAGAGTGTCGCTCGGTGGGCTGACGCGCATTGTCGCGGGAGATGCCAACAGTGTGATTTAACCACAGAGGACACAGGGCGAGAGGGACACCAAAGTAATTGCACGAGGCGCAAGCTGCCAACATTACTTCCGAGTTCCCTGCCAAGCGCCCCGAGCATGTAGAGTGAAAAAGCGAACTTCCCCAAGGGGTGTGGATGATAAAGAAAAAATGGATCATGGCGCTTGTCCTGTTCCTGCTGATTCCCCTGGTATTGAAGCTGGAGGGAGTCTTGTTCAGCATGACCGATCCCGAGAGTGCGGTGGGTCATCCGAACTATGCGCAGAATTACCACCGGCTCAGTCAGTTGCATCACATGGTTCTCTGGGGATCGGAAGCGGGTGTGTTCGTCTTGTGGCTGCTGGTGTGCCTGCTGGTGATCCGCTCCAAGAAGCGCTCCCCGCTGTGGCTTTTTATGGCGGCATTGGGACCCTTCGGCTTCGCCGTGCTGACCATGCTGAACGACCACGCACCCGCGGAGACAGACTCGTACGCCCGGTTCGCGCGCAACCTGAACTGGTTTGTGCGCGCCGGCTATGAACTCTGCATCTTCGTGCTGGCATGGACGCTCGCCTATGAGGGCATGGTATTCAAGCGCAACCTGATGATCCGGCATGAAGCCGCCATCACGGGAATGTCGGTCGCCCAGATCATCGATCAGCAGAACGCTTCCAGCGGAATGTGGGCGTTCGCCGAGGGCAATGAAGAGATCTATTTGGTGATTCTTTTCTACCTGCTTTGGCCCATCGTCTTCAACATCGTAGGTCGGGTGGCAGCGATTACGGCATCGCCCAAGGCAAGAGCCCAGGCATAGCAAATTGAAACTCCTACGTGGAGCCGATTGCTGATCGCGCTGCTGTTAGCTCACAACGGGGTCAATGAGTGATATCGCGATGTTACGTCAGTTATCATGGGCGAGCATGAATCAATCGCGCCTGCAATCCCTTGACGACATCCCGGACGTGGCTCGTCGGGCGGAGCGACAAAAGTTCCTCAATCGTTGGTACAAACCTGTCGCTATCGCGCCCTTCTTTGTGCTTCTGGTGCTCGATGAATTTTTCTTCCCGCAGTCGCGTAGCCCGTTATTGCTTGCCGTTGCCTTTCTCACATTGGGTTGGGGTGGCGCTGTTGCCGCCTATGCGCTCTTCTTGCTCCTGTCACTGCGATGCCCGCGATGCGGAGCTCGTTACGGACTCGGCGATAAGTGCAAGCATTGCGAACTGCCGAGGCACCCTAATTCCGGCGATCAGCTCGTTACGCTTTAACTGTTGAAATCAGGCGTTAGCACTCATTGACCGGGACGCGGACTGCCAGCATCCTCAATGAGTGTAATCGCGATATTACGCCAACTCACTTTCATTCCCCTCCATCGCTGGTAGAGAAGAGTTTTTCTGCAAGTTCTAAAGCTCCCGAGATGATCAGAAAATCCGCGATTCCGAACGGCATCGTGTAGAAAAGCGTGGGTGTACTTCCCTGAGGCCATCGAACCAACCGAACCAATGGGACATGGAGTGCCAATATGAGCCCAATGACTGCCCAGAACCAGAGATGTTTTCTCAAGTGCCAGCGAAGCTTGATCGCGAAGATGATCATTCCCAAGATAATGACAGCCGCCAATGCCATATCTGCATTACTCAGGAAAGTAATGAGAAAAAACACCGGTAGCAACGCGGCCCCAATCTTCAGACCCGTATAGTCTACGGGTTCCTTTTGCTTCGGTGGATCGTAGTCAAACATGCTCACTTGCAATTTTGTATGCCTGCTCGGTTCGCCAGTCAACAATTGTAATCAGATGGGATGAGAAGGCCGGTCTCCGGACGGGATGCGGTGTACGCTCCCAAGTTATCGACGTGCTCGAAGCACAGATAAAAGGAGACCGGCAATGAAAAAGGTTAGCACTGCTGCAGCCA
>Ga0210406_10000195_pt1 | contig 92639 bp, 87 predicted proteins | sample IncBWC30MmetaG_FD_155454 | JGI IMG/M metagenome (GOLD analysis project Ga0210406, IMG submission 155454) | Forest soil microbial communities from Barre Woods Harvard Forest LTER site, Petersham, Massachusetts, United States - Inc-BW-C-30-M | ecosystem: Environmental > Terrestrial > Soil >... | reverse complement strand
TGCAACGCGCGCGCCATTGCTCGATTTCGGGAGTAGCAGCACGAGCGCCGTGGCGACCAGCATGCATATTCCTGCAAATGTCAGCCCGCCGCCAAGACTGCCTGTTTTCTGGTCGATAAACCCTACTACCGCCGTTCCGGCAAATCCTCCGAGGTTTCCGGTGGCGTTAATCAGCGCGATGCCGCTGGCGGCTGAGAATCCCGTCAAGAATTCGCCAGGCAGCGCCCAAAATGGGCTGAGAGAGCTGCAGTAGCCAATCGCCAGGCAGGACAGCAGGATTACGGTAACGGTGGGAGAATAGGTTCCGGTCAGCGCCAAAAATGCAATTCCGCACAGCAGCAACGAGAATGCCGCATGATACCTCCGCTCCAGCCTGCGATCCGAATTGCGGGAAACCAGGATCATTCCCGCAACCGCCGCCAGGTAAGGAATCATCACCACGCTTCCCACTAGGCTGTTCGAGTATTTGCTCGACAGGGCTTTCACCATCTGAGGCATCCAGAATGCCATCGTGTAGCCGCCAATCATCATTGCGAAATAAATCAAAACCAGCCGCCACACGTTTGGATTCCTCAACCCCTCCATTGCCGAGTGATTCCGTTGCTGTAGTTTGGCTTGCTCTTCGCGCTCTAATTCCCCCTGAAGCCAGTCTTTTTCCTCGCGTGTCAGAAACTTTGCTTCACTCGGCCGGCTGGGCAGCACAAAGTAAGTGAGAAATCCTAGGGCGATCGCTGGGAGTCCCTCAAGAATCAGCAGCCAGCGCCAGCTTCCCAATCCCAGCCAATGGGCGTGATCCAAAATAAACCCGCAGACCGGCGCCCCCACAACGCTGCTGATCGGGTTGCCCGTCAGAAACAGCCCCAGTGTTCGCGCCTGATGCCTCTGCGGAAACCAATACGTCAGGTACAAGACGATTCCTGGAAAATAGCCCGCCTCGGTCACGCCCAGCAAAATGCGCGCGACGTACAATTGATGGACGCTTTGCACCAACCCGGTCAGCGTTGCCACCAGCCCCCAGCTCAAAAGAATGCGCGCAATCCAAACGCGCGCTCCCACCTTGTGCAGCATCAAATTGCTGGGCACCTCAAACAGAAAATATCCGATGAAGAAAATCCCCGCCGCCAGCCCATATTGCTGGCTGGTGATGCCCAAATCTTTGTTCATCGTCAGCGCGGCAAAACCGATGTTGATGCGGTCTACGTACGCAACGACGTAAAGCAGGAAGAGAAACGGAATCAGCCGGAGCTGCAGTTTCCGAATTGTCCTGGTTTCGACGGGCAGTGCGGCTGTGCGTGCTGCGTTGCTCACAATCACCTCAGCGCATACTTGCCCTGATCGAAGCGCCCCAACGGCCAATGTGGACCGCCGAAGGCATGCATGGATTGCCGAGACTCTATGGCGTGACGGTTCGCCCGTCAAGCGGCGCTGCTGTCTCTGTAGGAGCAAAACGTTAGTTGCAGAGTAGATTGTTCTCAGAAGACCCTGAGCAAGGTGGGCTCGCCAAGAGCGACCACCCCCCATGTGAAGTGCCGCGAATCTCTCGTCACTGCTGAGTGATGAAGACTTCGGGCGCCGGTGTATTCAAGTTGATGAGCACCGCCTTGGTTGGCGAGATCATGTAAATCACATCTCCGACGCTGTCTGTGCCCACGCCGTTCGCTGCGACGTTGAATCCCGTGGCCGTAATGGTCTGGCCCAAGGCGAGACCGAATTGCCCGCTTTCGTCTGAAGTGACGTTCAGTGTGCCTCCACCTGTCGACGTCGCGATCCCGGAGGAAACGACGGAAGCAGGGACTGCCGGTGGGGCGACGCCAAAAATGTAATTTCCGGAAATCGAGGCCGCCGAGAACGGCCCGCCGCTTTGCTGCTCGACAAAGCCTGCGCTTGTGCCGCCGCTGGTCTCCATGAGGAACGCTGCCGTTGGGCTGACCAGATAGCCAGTCTGCGGGTTATTCGCCCCTGTGATTGTCACCCTGCCGTTTGCCGTCACCGAGTACGTAAGGCCCTTCTGGTTGGCCTTGTTGGAGTGCACGCCAGAGTCGTTCTTGTCCTGGCTGACAACGGTAAGGTTGCCAGCGCCGTCAAAGCTCGCCAACCCAATCGTCGCACGGGAATCGCCTGTTATTTGCCCTTGGTCTTCCAGGTAATACACCGCGGTGCCCTTCAGATCACCGTCGGCGAACGACGTGGAAGATTGCGATTGCATCTCGCCGGTCACAAGTCCGTTAGAGCTCACCACGTCCGTGGTCATGAGTAACGCATGATTCGCCGATACGATGTAGAGGACCGCATTGCCCGAGGTGCCGGTGGTGAACTTGAAGAAAAGCCGGCCGCTCGTGGCAGTGTTCGCCGCGTCGATCGTGAGTGTTGCGGTGAATGCGGTGTTGGTCGCCGTGCCGTTGTTATTTATGTCAATTTCACCGGGGTTGAGATTTCCAGCGCCGTCCGCGGTTGCGGCTCCGGCTTCGACTAGCCGCAAGCCGACTGTCGCATTCTGCCCGATGAGCTGGAAGGCATATGGCCCTTTGATGCTGGCCAACGCAAACGCCGCTGATTGCTGCAGGTACATCACGCCTGAACCTACAGGGCCAGGGACCGCTGTCGTATACTCGAACTCGATCAGCCGCCCTGCCGTCGCCACATTGCCACCATTGAGCGAACCCAAAGCAAACGCGATGATTTCTGACCCTCCGCCCAGGAAATTGAAGGTTGCCGTCCCACGATGATCCGGACCGACAGCATAACTACCTCCGGTGATTACCAGGGTTGGGAAGTATCCGTAAGGGCTATTGGAGTCCACCACTCCGGCTGTGATGTTTCCGTTGCCGTCCGCCGTGAAGCTCCCCACCTCTGCGTGCTGGGTGCCGGCGAGGCTGCCGAAACTGTTGATCTCATAGGCATACTGGCCTTTCAGTTCGGCGTTGTTCGCGTTAGGAGGCGCGCTTATGGTCATGCTGAGCGGTTGGGTCATGGAGCCGGGCGGGTTCGCTGAATCCTGAACCTTTACCGTGAACGGCGTCGTTCCAGTAGCGGTTGGCCCGCCGGTAATCGCCGTAATGCTCTGCCCTGTGACGTTTGCGTTGTTCGTAGTAATGGCAAGCCCACTGGGCAGAGATCCGCTGGAGACGCTCCAAGTGTACGGCGGAATTCCCCCAATGGCTTGGAGCGCCGAGCCGTAGGGTATCCCCACGAGGCCCCCGGGCAGCGATGTCGTCGAGATGACAATCCCCGCGCCGGCGATGGAAAATGTGTCAGAGTCCGTTGAGGAGGGGTTCTCAACCGAAGCGGCCGTGATGGTGACGCAATTAGTACAACTCGCGTTCGGCGCGGTGTAAGTCACCGAACTCGAAGATCCGTTGTTCACAGCGCCTGAAAGCATACCTTCGCCACTGGTTGGAGTAAGCGTCCAAGTAACGCCTTGTGCGTTGCCATGGTTGTGAGAGGTCATGGCATTAAAAACGAACTGGCTCCCCGCAGGAATGGAAGTCTGTTTGTTTAGAATTGCTACGGTGGTCGGCGTTCCCCCGCCTCCTCCCCCACCCCCACCATGGCCACCGCCGCAACCTGTCAAAGCTGCTCCGAAAGAAAATAGTGCAAGAGCCGTAGCAAAGTGTTTCATGGCATGTCTCCCAAGTTTCTCGATGCAAGCGTTTTACCCTTGAGCTGGCACTGGGGGCACACTTCCCCTCTCCGCGAAGTGTGCTAGACTGGCCGCACCATTTCGCGTTAGGGAAGCCCCAAGCAGCCTTCAAGGATTTGCTATCTGTCCGCCAAGCTAGGCCTCGGAGGGCAAGAATGTCCTTAAGAAACTCCAAATAAACTGCAAAAGCTTGGATTTGGCGATGCTAAGGCACGAAAAAGTCGTTTACGAGTTTGGGCCCTTCCACTTCGATTCTGCTCAACATCTGCTCTTTCAAAATGACCAGGTGATCCAGCTCGCCCCCAAGGCTGCTGAAACGCTGGCGGTTTTGCTCGAGAACCACGGCCAGCTAGTGGAGAAAGAGCAGTTGATGAAAGCGGTCTGGCCCGACACTTTCGTCGAGGATGCTAATCTGACGGTCCATATTTCCGCGCTTCGGAGGCTCTTCCAGGATCACGCAAACGCTTCAGGATGCGACGGATACATCGAGACGGTTCCGCGGCGGGGATACCGATTTGTCGCGCCAGTCCAGGAGCGACGCGCAGCCCTGGAACAGGCACCCCAAAGCCCCGTTGTCGCGCAGCCAAATGCCGAGCCTCGCTCGCGCACTCTCATGCTCCGTTTCGCTATTGCTGGATTCTGTGCAATTGCGCTGTTGACGATCGGCATCCTGCTAAAACGGCAGGGCTACTTATTCGGCTTCGTTCCCGCCAGGCGCATTCACTCGGTTGCTGTCCTGCCGCTGCAAAATCTTTCCGGAGATCCCTCCCAGGAATACCTCGCCGACGGCCTTACGGAGGCGCTTGTGACCGACTTGGCCCAAGTGCGCTCTCTTCGCGTCATCTCGCGGACGTCCATCATGACGTACAAAGGGACGAAGAAGAAGCTGCCAGAAATCGCCCGCGAGTTGAATGTGGATGCGGTGGTGGAAGGTTCAGTGATGCGTTCGGGCGACCACGTGCAAGTGACCGCGCAATTGATTGAGGCTCCCACTGATACGCATCTTTGGGCGGAGACCTATGAAGGCAGCCAGCGCGACCTGCTGGTGCTGCAGAATCGTATGGCTCAGGCAATTGTGCAGCAAGTGCGCGTGGCGCTCACCCCCGAAGAAAAACTCCGCCTGGCCACCATCCATCTCGTGAGTCCAGAGTCGCATGAGGACTACTTGCAAGGCCGCTACTTCTGGAACCGGCGGACACCGGCGGCACTATTGTCGAGCCTCGATCTGTATGAAAAGGCCACGAAGGCCGATCCGAACTCTGCGGAGGCTTACGCCGCCATGGCCACGGTTTACGCCACGATGGTGGCGACCGATCAGTTTCCGCCGCAGGAAATGGAAGGCAAGGCCAAGGCGGCCGCACAAAAGGCCCTGTCCCTCGATGAAACTTTGGCCGAGCCACACGCTGCTCTGGGCTACATGAAAGCGGTTGCCGATTATGACTGGAACGGCTCGTTCGCCGAGTTTAAGCGCGCCATAGAACTCGATCCGAGCTATGCCATGGCGCACCATTGGTATGGTTACATTCTGGAATGCCGCGGCCGGTTCGACGATGCCTTACGGGAAGTTCATAAAGCGCAAGAACTCGATCCACTGAATTTGGCGGAACAGGAATCGCCGGCACAAGTCTTGTATTGGTCTCGCAAATATGACGATTGTGTCGCGCAATCGCGAAAAACTCTGCAACTCGATCCTAATTTTTTTTACAGCCACATGTTCATGGGCGATTGCCTCGCGCAATTGAAAAGGTACGATGAAGCCATCTCCGAGTTCCAGGAGACTCTTCGCATCACGCCACACAACACCGCCGTAATGGCCCGCCTCGGATACGTGCTCGGAATGGTCGGGCGCAAGCGCGAGGCACTGGACCTTTTGAAGCAGATGGAACAGACGCGGCAATCCGAGTACACTTCGGCGGGCTTGCAAGCCTGGATCTACGCGGGGATCGGCGATCGCCAACACACCCTCGAATCCCTGGAAAGAGATGAGAACCAGCGCGGAACCACAACCCTTTTCCTTCGAGACGATGCCAAACTGGATCTTGTGCGCTCAGACCCGCGATTCATCGCCCTTCTGAAGAAAACACATCTCGATGAAAATTAGATTCATCGAACTGGCGTAGGCGCCTTGCTGTTCGATTCTGGAGCGCCAAGCTGACGCGCCGTTCGAATTGTGGCAAACTGAATGTTCGTACGGCACGGTTTTTTTTGCGCCTGCCCTGCTTGCAGCAGGCAAGCTGGTGGCAGGCGGGTTGGAAAGCAGCAGGCCCGCCGAAAAATCGTCCGGGCGATTCGCATCCTGCCCGCAATCGAGAAAATTGGTAAGCGAGAAAAATGGACCCGAAGTTCATACGGAATTTCTGCATCATCGCGCACATCGACCACGGCAAATCCACGCTCGCCGATCGCCTGCTGGAAATGACTGGCGCGCTGACCCAGCGCGAAATGCACGAACAAGTCCTCGACTCCATGGACCTCGAGCGCGAGCGCGGCATCACCATCAAAGCAAAAAGCATTCGCCTGCATTACAAAGCGAAAGATGGAAACACCTATCGATTAAATCTAATTGATACGCCGGGCCACGTGGATTTTTCTTATGAAGTTTCGCGCGCGCTGTCCGCTTGCGAAGGCGCGCTCCTCGTCGTCGACGCGTCGCAAGGCGTGGAAGCGCAGACGGTTGCAAATACTTTTCTCGCGGCCGGACACAACCTCACGATTATCCCGGTAATCAACAAAATTGATTTGCCGGCCGCGCAGCCGGACTTTGCAAAAGAACAAATCGAAACTGTGCTTGCGATTCCCGCGGAAGACGCTCTGCTGATCAGCGCAAAAAGCGGACTCGGCGTCGAAGAAGTTCTCGAAGCGATTGTTGCGCGAGTGCCGCCGCCGAAAGGCAGCGCGGAAAATCCGCTACAGGCGCTGATTTTTGATTCGTGGTTCGACATTTACCGCGGCGCCGTCGTTCTCGTGCGCGTGATGGAAGGCCGCATCACGAATCACATGAAAATTCGCCTCGTTTACAGCAACGAAGTTTACGAAGTCGAGCAACTCGGCACGCTCACGCCCAAGCCCATCGCGCTGGATGAACTTGAAGCCGGCGACGTCGGTTTCGTCGTCGCAAATATCAAGCGCGTGGCGGATGCGCGCATGGGCGATACCGTGACGGATGCGAGCCGCCCGGCTCCGGCGTTGCCGGGATTTGAAGCCATCAAGCCCATGGTTTTCGCCGGATTATTTCCGGTGCTTGCCGATGACTACGAGCCGTTGCGCGATGCGCTCGGAAAATTGCAATTGAACGATGCGTCTTTTTTTTACGAGCCGGAAAATTCCGTGGCGCTGGGCTTCGGTTTTCGCTGCGGCTTCCTCGGCTTGCTGCACATGGAAATCGTGCAAGAGCGGCTGGAGCGCGAGTTCGGCATAAACCTTATTACCACTGCGCCGAGCGTGCGCTACCGCATCACGCGCGTGACGGGCGAAGTCATCGAAGTCGACAGCCCGTCGAAATTTCCAAACCCCAGCGACATCGAAAAAATCGAAGAGCCGATCATCTCGGCGATGATCATCACCAATGAGGATTCCATCGGTGGAATCCTGAAGCTCTGCCAGGAAAAGCGCGGCACACAGAAAAAGTTTGAGTACCTGTCGCCGACGCGCGTGATGCTCACTTACGAATTGCCGCTGAATGAAATCGTGCTCGATTTCTACGATCGTCTGAAGTCCACTTCACGCGGCTATGCTTCGCTCGATTATCACCTCGCAGACTACCGGGAATCCGACCTCATTAAGCTGGATGTGCTGGTCGCCGGCGAACCGGTCGATGCGCTCGCGCTGATCATCCATCGCGAATTTGCGACGGAGCGCGGGCGCGACCTGGTCACACGCTTGCGAAAACTGATTCCGCGGCAAATGTTTGAAGTGCCGATTCAGGCGGCGATTGGCAGCCGCGTGATCGCGCGCGAAACGGTCGCCGCGATTCGCAAAAACGTTCTCGCCAAGTGCTACGGCGGAGACATTTCCCGCAAGCGCAAACTCCTCGAAAAACAAAAAGAAGGCAAGCGTCGCATGAAGCGCGTCGGCCAAGTCGACATCCCGCAAGAAGCGTTCCTCGCCGTTCTGAAAGTCTCCTCCTCTTCCGACGACGAATAGCTCGGTGTGGATGGCTTTCAGTTGTCAGTGTTCAGCCTGAAAAAACCGAACTAGTGTTTAAGCCTCCTTTTTCCTTACTTCGGTAGTTAACTTTCCACGATGCAACTGAATGGACACGGAGTCGCCGAGGGCGACTTGGGCGGCGTCGCGAAGGAGGAGGCCGTTGGCGTCGGTGGCGATGGCGTAGCCGCGCTCTAAAACTTTTAAGGGGCCGCGTTCCTGGAGTTGCAGGGTCAGGCGCTGCCATCGCTCGCGCTTGGCATGCAACATGCGCTCGGCGCGGACGCCTAGCTCGGCGGTACGTTTTTCAAGGCGCAGGCGGAACGCGGAGATCTTCACGCGAAAATCGAACGACGCGATGCGCAGGTGGGCGGCGGTGAAGCGCTTGCGCGATTGTTCGAGGCGCGCGCGGAGGCCGAGGGCTAGGCGCGAAGTCATTTCATCGGCGCGCTGGCGCTGCTGGCGGAGGAGATCGAGCGGGCGGCGGAATCCGCGGCGGGCGGAAAGTTCGTGGACGCGGCGGCTCAGGACCAGGATGCGGTAGCGCATCTGCTCGGCAAGAGCATCGCGGAGAGTGGCGATGTGCTTATCAAATTCGCGGCGCGTTTGCACGACGAGCTCGGCGGCGGCGGACGGCGTGGAGGCGCGAACATCGGCGACGAAATCAGCAATGGTAAAATCGGTTTCGTGGCCGACGCCAGAGATCACGGGAATTTCCGAAGCGGAGATGGCGCGGGCGACGATTTCTTCGTTGAAGGACCACAAATCTTCCATGGAGCCGCCGCCGCGCGTGAGGATGAGAACGTCGACGAATTTCCCCTTATTGAAAAACTTGAGCGCTTTGACAATTTCTTCGGCGGAGCCTTCACCCTGCACGCGCACGGGATAGACGGTCAGATGGACATTCGGGAAGCGCCGCGTGAGGATGCGCACAACATCCCGGACGGCGGCACCCTTGGGTGAAGTGATGATGCCGATGCGGCTGGGGAGAAGCGGCAACGGTTTCTTGCGCGCTGGATCAAAGAGGCCTTCGACTTCGAGGCGCTTTTTCAGTTGCTCGAAGGCGAGCTGCAACGCGCCTTGCCCCACCAGATCGATTTTCTCGACATAGATCTGGTATTCGCCGCGCTGCTCGTAGACGCTGATGCTGCCACGCACGGTGACTTGCAAACCGTCTTCGGGGCGAAACTTGATGCCGCGCTGCTGCTGCTTAAAGTAAACGCAGCGGACCTGGGAGCGATCGTCCTTCAAAGTGAAATAGATGTGGCCGGATTGGGCTTCGCGGCAGTTAGAGATTTCGCCCTGGACGGAGATGTCGGTGAAGCTTTTGGCGAGGAGGTCGCGGATTTTGCCGGTCAACTCGCTGACGGTGAAGGTCTTGCGGTCGGGCATGAGGTTGAAGGTGAGCTGTTGCGTCATAAGCAGTGTCCCGTGTTCTGTGAACGATGACCAGTAGGAAACAAGAAGAGTGGCCCGCCTCGGAAAGCGGGCCCTACAACAGGTGAGGGTCGGCGCACCTCCCTCCCCCCACCTTTTTTGTAAAAGATTGCAGGGTAAAGGTTTAGAGGGTAGGGGTCGGCAAAAGCATTGTGGGGTAAGGACTTAGGGGGACGGGGAGCGTCTAAATGTTGGGAATACGTCCTCCCCCCACTGTTTTTGGAACGATAGGATTCGATGTGAGTTATGGGGTGGGGGTCTGCAAACGATATGAATCCAAAAGAGTTAGCCAAGGGCGAGAGTCGCACAAGCTTACAGGATCCGGAAAATCGAGGAGAGGCGGTTCGAGTTTGCAGCGCAAAATTCAAACACCAGTGTAGCACATCCATGTAATTTGTCAAGAGGTTAATAGTAAGTGGTTTGGGTTCTGTCAGATAGCAGGTTGCTGACGCCATTTTCCTGCCCGAAGAACGTGGCAACAAGTCTTGCGGCTAACCGGACAAGAGGAGTATGGAACGGCACTTGACCGGTTGATCTGGCACGGCTTATCAGGACATAGCGTAAAGAGTTGGAGGCGGTGCGCCCGCTGCAAGCCAATAGCTGTCCAAGGGCCAGAAGGAGGTTTTGGGACTAGACCAATCCGTTTCGCCGATGCAGTTGAAGAGGGCGCGTCTAAACCGTTGCTTTATCCATCAGGCCCATGAATAGATAGCCGGCGCCTTTGCAATTCGGGCATTCTTTATTGCGGTAATACCCGGTTGCTTGACAGTGCGTACATTCGGTCCAATCCAATGGGTTGATGGCAATTGCATTAATGCCGTTACAGCGTAGTTGGCCGCTGATTTTGCAACAACGAAGGTTTGCGACCCTGATGTTGTGACCAGCGCCGCCACATTCTGTACAACACGTTACGGGCAGTTCTCGCTTCATTTGGTGATGATACGCCCATGCAGGTGCTTTTCCCTGTTCCAAACGGGACGCAACCCGGATAAATGGTCGCGTCAACAAGGTTCCAACTGACTAAGGCCGTCCCCGGCGAATTGGAATCGAACACAAAATTGTTGGGCAGTGGTCCAGTAACGCGATTTACCAGAGTTGGCCCACCACTGCCACGGCCGATACGTATATGCGGTCTGCGTCTTCTATGGATCTATGCAGCAGGCTTTTGTTTGTCTGCTGGCTTATTAGGCGCACTTTGTCTCGAGGCTGGTTGCTGGCGCTGCTGCAATTGTTGTTGCTGCTGGGTGTGTTTTTGTGCCAACTGCTGGGTCTGCTGTTGATGTTGCTGCTCTAACGGCTGCTGTCTCGGCTCATTCGCCGGGCTTTGCGGGAGGCGCTGATGATCCTGCTCCTGTCTGGTCTGGAGTTTCTGGCGCTCATTGACTTGTTGTATTTGGAGTTTTTGTTGTTGCTGCTGGTATTTCTGGTCCTGTCTAGCGTTGCCTGTGTTTGGAGCGGCGACATGTTCGGCCGGAGGCAGATCCCTAGCGTGAACAGAGGGGCTCGGGCGAGTGGTTTCTGTTGTGGTTGGGAGGGGAGTTTCGGCGTTCGGGCGAGCATTGTTGTTCGAGGACGCAGCCGGAGCGGTGTGAACTGCTCCACCTTCTCTGGCGGCTACCGCGCCGCTGTCTTTGAAGGCGCCGGGCCTGGCTGTAGCAGCAATGGGAGGCTTGCCGCGATTGGCGGAGGCGCGTAGCTCGGAGTTGCCACGGGCAGAGTCTACATGCTGAGTTTGCTCGGCGACGGGAGCGATGTGGCGCTGGCGTCCGGCGGATTCTTCCTGGCTTGTAGCACGCACCTGAACGCCACCGTTGCCGCCGTTGAAGCTGACGCGATTACCGCGGTTGCTGTCGTCTACTCTTGTGTTGTAAACGTTGCGATTGCGAGAGACGTCTACGTGGCTTACCGATTGATTGTAGGCAAAGTGGCCGTTGTCCCAGCGGCCGCCTTCGTAGCCGCGGCCAGAATAGCCGTAGCCATAGTCGATACCGCCGTAGAAACCGACTTCCGTCCCCCAGTAGCCTTCGTGGAAGACGTAGTCATCGTTATCGCCACCCCAGTAGCCGGGAGTCCAGAGATAGCCGATTTCGGGAGCCATGACCCAGGTTCCGGGAACCCAATAATAATCTCCGTCACCGTAAGCCCAGTAACCGGGGGTCCAGATGTAGCCGTCCCCGGGGGCGATGGGTTGATCATAAACGGGCAATTCGGGCGGTGCGATTCTAATCGATACCGATATGCCGATCTGGGCGGAGGATGCCGCGGAGATGGCCAGCAGTACGAGCGCGAACAAGAGCGCACGAATGGACAAAATAACACGCATTGTAATTCCTTCTGCCTGATGATGCCTTTGGCTGGGGGAAGTCAATCAGGCCAACTAATCTTCGTTCGACGATCAGGATTCGGGTGTTCTTGGGCGGACGCAATTGACACATTCGACGTTCCCAAAGTCGAACTGACCTTGCGACGCTCGCGTGAGTATGGAGATTTCCAATCTTCAATGCTGTGCAATTGAACACAGTTCTTGTGCTCACTGAGGACACCTGTTGAGTCCACCCGGCTCCCCGGGAGTCGGTTGTTCAGTGATGGGTTTGCATCGAATCGCGCGGAAGTCTCGGAGGATCGGGCAAATAGTCTGGCGGAATAGGCAAGCACTGGGAGCATAAGCAGACTACACTTCTCCTCGCTGATGCTAGCAATTTGTAATTATCGCTGAGAACCGCCACCAAGCGATTCAGCCTCAAACTTGCAACGCATCTCGAGGGAGAAACAATGCAGAAGCGCAAACTTGGAAAAAGCAACTTGGAAGTTTCGGCTATCGGGCTGGGGTGCATGGGAATGAGCTTTTCGTACGGCCCGCCCAAAGATAAGAAGGAGATGACTTCCCTTCTCCATGCCGCCGTGGAGCGCGGCATCACCTTTTTTGACACTGCGGAAGTCTACGGTCCGTTCCTGAACGAAGAACTTGTGGGCGAAGCGCTCGCTCCGTTTCGGGGGAAAGTGGTGATCGCCACCAAGTTCGGGTTCGATCTGAGCGGCAGCGATACTCGGCCGGGAGCGGCAGGCCTGAATAGCCGGCCCGAGCACATCAAGCAGGCCGTCGAAGGGTCGCTCAAGCGTTTGCAGGTGGATGTCATTGATCTGTTGTATCAGCACCGGGTTGACCCGAACGTGCCCATCGAAGACGTGGCCGGCGCGGTGAGGGATTTGATCAAGGCGGGTAAGGTGAAGCATTTTGGTATGTCGGAAGCGGGAGCGAAGACGATTCGCCGCGCCCATGCGGTGCAGCCCGTGACCGCAGTCCAGAGTGAGTATTCGCTGTGGTGGCGCAAACCGGAAGCGGAGGTGATCCCGACCCTTGAGGAGCTTGGCATCGGCCTTGTGCCGTATAGCCCGCTGGGGAAAGGCTTCCTGACGGGCAAGATCGACGAAAACGCGAAATTCGACAGCACCGATTTCCGCAGCACGCTGCCTCGGTTTACGCCGGAGGCTCTCAAGGCAAACCAGGCGATGATCAACCTGCTGGGGAGCATCGCGCAACGGAAGAAAGCGACTCCTGCTCAGATCGCACTCGCCTGGCTGCTGGCCCTGAAGCCGTGGATCGCTCCCATTCCCGGCACGACGAAGCTACACCGCCTGGAAGAGAACATCGGAGCGGTGTCAATCCAACTGACAACCGAAGACCTGCGGGATATCGATGCCGCCGCGTCGAACATCAAAGTTGAGGGAGCGCGATATCCGGAGCGCTTGGAGAAAATGACCGGTCTGTGAAAGGTGAAATTCATGTACAACGCCAAAGCTTATTCCGCTGCCAGTGCGACCTCGCCGCTTGCTTCCACCACGATCGCGCGGCGCGACCCGACAGATCAGGACATACAGATCGAAATACTGTACTGCGGCATCTGTCACTCTGATCTTCATCAAGTCCGCAACGAGTGGAGCGGTGTGATGCCTACGGTCTATCCGTGCGTCCCCGGACACGAGATCGTTGGACGCGTCACCAAAGTCGGCTCCGCAGCCACCAAGTTCAAGCCCGGCGACCTCGCCGCGGTCGGCTGCATGGTGGATTCGGACCGGACCTGCCGCGAGTGCCAGGCGGGTCTCGAACAGTTCTGTCCGAATTTCACGTTAACTTACAACTTTCCAGACAAGCATCTGGGAGGCGTAACCTATGGCGGCTACTCCGGCAGTATCGTCGTAGATCAAAGGTTCGTCCTGCACGTCCCCTCAAATCTGAACCTCGCTGGAGCCGCTCCTTTGCTTTGCGCAGGGATTACAACTTACTCACCGATGCGCCACTGGGGCGTCACCAAGGGCAAAAAAGTTGGCATCGTAGGCCTCGGCGGACTAGGCCACATGGGCGTGAAATTTGCACATGCGCTCGGAGCCCACGTCGCCGTCTTCACAACCTCGCTCAACAAGAAGGAGGACGCCCTTCGTCTCGGTGCAGACGAGGTCGTCCTCTCGCGCAATGCCGACGAGATGCAAAAACACGCTGGCAGCTTCGACTTCATTCTCGACGCTGTCTCCGCCGATCACGACATCAACGCGTATATCAATCTGCTGCGGCGAGATGGCAACATCACCCTCGTCGGGGCGCCGGAAAAACCTCTCGCCGTCCCGGCATTCGGCCTGATCATGGGCCGGCGCAGTCTCTCCGGATCTCCCATCGGGGGCATCGCAGAAACGCAAGAGATGCTCGATTTCTGCGGGCGCCACAACATCACCGCTGACGTCGAAGTCATCCCGATTCAGAAGGTCAACGAAGCGTACGCGAGACTGCTTAAGTCCGATGTGAAGTATCGCTTCTCGATCGACATGGCTTCTCTGAAATCTGAGTGAACCGATGCACAGGAGTGCACATGGCAGCGCGGAACGATGCTCTAAGAGACCGCCTTTCCCGCTCCAGGGAAATTAACATTGGCGTGACCGGCAGAAAGTCGGGACGCGCCATCTCCATCCCGGTTTGGTTCGTATTCGAGGACGCCAAGCTTTACCTCTTGCCGGTGCAGGGGTCGGATACACAGTGGTACAAGAACGTGCTGAAGAAGTCGTCGATTCGCATCGATGCGCACGGCGCAGAGGCAAAACTGCAGGCCGTTCCTATCACTGATGCCAATGGGGTTTCGTCTGTGGTTGAGAAATTCCGCGCCAAGTACGGGGCCAACGACGTGAAGAAGTATTATTCAAAGTTCGACGTTGCCGTCCTCGGGCAAATGCCATGAGCGGCCGTTACAATCGCAAAGGAGGTATTCTCGAAGACGTGAAGATCAACGGTAAGACTGCGTCTCCGCGGCTGGCATACACGCTTGCAAGCTCAGACGAACACGATACGGCTAAGTTGGCACGGCTGATTGGCGCCTATGCCCCGCACGACGGCAGTTTTGAAATGCCCATCCCTGGTCTGCACGCCAGCCGCTTTTCACGAACCAACAAGGAATGCGTGCATGCGCTCCGGTTGCCCTGTTTGTCCATCATCGCGCAAGGGGCCAAGACCGTCATCGTGGGGCAGGAGGTCTACGAGTATGACCCCTCGCGTATGCTCGTTTACTCCGTTGCACTACCCGTTGCTGCCCAGATCACGCAAGCCAGCCATTCCGAACCTTACCTCTCTCTAAGGCTGGACCTCGAACCGCACAAGATTGCCGAGCTGGTTCTAAAGGTGTTTCCGCAAGGCCTGCCTCCCGTTCCAGAGAGAAGCGCCGTTTACATTACTCCTGTCGACGCGAGCCTTGTGAACTGCGCGATCAGATTAATGGAGTGTCTTGCGCAGCCCGGGGACGTTGAACTACTCGCCCCCCTTGTGGTGGATGAGATTTTGATCCGCTTACTGCGCAGCCGGATTGGAGCTCGCGTGGCGCAAATGGGCTTTGCCGAGTCCAGCGTCCACCGGCTGGCGAAGGCGATTTCCTGGCTGCGCGCCAACTTCTCTCAACCCATGAAGGTCGAAGAGCTCGCCGAACTGGTGCACATGAGTGTTTCGTCGTTCCACGAGCACTTCAGGTCCGTCACTTCGATGAGCCCGCTGCACTATCAAAAGGTGCTGCGACTTCAAGAGGCGAGGCGCCTCATGCTGTCGGCGATGATGGATGCGGGAACTGCGGGCCAGCACGTGGGCTATCTAAGCGCATCGCAGTTCAGCAGAGAATACAGCCGCTTCTTCGGGAGTGCGCCGACCAAGGACATCGCAAGAATGCGTAACGATTCTCAACCCGGGGCCTAACGTCTCGCGTGGCGTGTTTCCGGATAAGCAAATCCCACCCTGCCACTTTCCTCGGCGGTCGTGACCCGCTAAGATGCTCTCCATGAAATACCAACTCGATCGTCGAAATTTTATTATTGCAGGCGGGCTGACAGCGCTGGCATCAACCCGGGTCTTGGGCGCCAACGACATGCTGCGCGTAGGAGTGATCGGCGCGGGCGGGCGGATGAACGACCTGCTCAATGCCGCCGACAAGGCCGTTGGCGGCTATCAGATTGCGGCGGTGAGCGACGTCTATGGGCCGCGTCGCGACGCGATCAAAGAACGATCGAAGGGCACTGCGACTGTCCACGCGGATTATCGCGAACTTCTTCAGCAGAAATTGGACGTTGTATTTATCGCTTCCCCCGACCATTGGCATGTGCGCATGGCTGTCGACGCCATAGCCGCCGGCATGGATGTCTACCTGGAAAAACCAGTTACCCACACTCTAGAGGAGGGCGCGACACTGACGCGGGCGGTGCGCTCCAGCAAACAAATATTGCAATGCGGTATGCAGCAGCGCAGTTGGAGCCATTTTCGCGATGCCGTGGAGCTCATTCAGGGCGGCAGCCTCGGGCGCGTCCCGCAGGTGAGGACGTATTGGTGGCAGAACTACCTGGCGTGGAGGGAGCACAAAGCGGTCGATGTCCAAGCGCTGGATTGGAAACAATGGCTCGGCGGAGCCCCCGATCAGCCTTTCAGTGAAGAAAAGTTTTACCGCTGGCGCTGGTTTTGGAACTTTGGCGGAGGCGCGATGACGGATCTCTTCACGCATTGGATCGATGTGGCCCACTGGGCCATGAAATCCGATCAGCCCAAAGAGGCGCAGATCCTTGCGGACAAGTTGATCTTCGAGCAATGGGATTGCCCCGATACCATTCAGGCGGCATTCCGCTATCCCGGATTCGATGTGGTTTATGAGGGGATGATGGCGTCGTCGATCGACGATGGAGGGCTGGAGTTCCGTGGCACTGAGGCGACATTGAAGCTCAACCGCAGCGGCTTCGGCGTTTATCACGAAGGCGTGCCGGATCGGCAGAATCCGGTCATGAAGGCAGACAGTTTTCGCGATGGCACGATCGACCACATGCAGAACTTTTTTGATTGCGTGCGAAGCCGCAAAGAACCAAACGCGCCCGTCGAAACCGGCGTTTCCGCAGCGCGCGCCGGCCACATTGCGAACCTGGCCTACCGCGGCGGGGGGAAGATCACATGGCCAGCAAAGTAGCTTCTTGCCTCTGGCAAACAACTTCTTTGGAGTGAACCAGGGAGAGCCATGAATCGCAAATTTGTCATCCTGAGTTTTTCGGTCCTGACATCGATAGCAACGGGTTGTAGCTACAAAAAAGTTGCACCCGCGACAGCACCCCAGAGTGAATCCATGGTGATGTTAACTGCATTCGCGGGGTCGCCACAGCGTTACATTGCGGAGCGCCATAAGCTTGAAGTCATCACAACGGAGTCAGAACTCCAGAAATCCTGGGAGTCGGCAGTCGCCTTCTGTCCAACAATCCAATGCGAAATTGTTTCTTCGAGCATCACAACACGCGCGAATGATTCTGTACCCTCAGGGGTCATTTCATTACGGGTTGCACCGGACGATCTTAAAAAGCTGTTAGGTTATGTCGAGAAGTTGGGCAAAATCGCTCGACACACTACAGACCGCGAAGACAAGACGACGGCAGTTGTGGACACTGAGGCCAAAATCAAGAACCTTACAAGCTTCAGGGACAACCTGCGAGCGATGCTTGCGAGGCCATCTGCAACAGTCAAAGACCTTGTAGAAATCCAAAAGCAATTAACTGACGCTCAATCGGAGCTGGACAGCGAGACGGCACAGCGGAAAATTCTGGCAAATGAAACAGAGAAGATCGCACTTGAAATTGCCTTCCACGCGGAAAGACCTAGCGGGAATGCAGGAGGGTTTGCCCAGGTCCGGGATGCCTTGCGTGAATCAGGCTTTGTTTTGGCGGACAGTACCGCGTCTCTTATCACCGCAATCGTTGCCGTTATTCCGTGGCTGATTTTGATTGTGCCGGCTATTTGGCTTCTGGCGAAAGCTCGGAGAAAACTGAGACTGCGCCGGAATCCACCTGCTGCGGCGCCAGTGTCCACGACCTCAGGGTGAGATCAAGTGCAGACTCCTCGGGCATGTTACGGTTTCTCGGGAAGACCTCACTTGGCCTGAGCAGTGTCCAACCGCAAAAATCGCGCGGCGTTGTTGTACAGGATGTCGCGTTTCTGCTGGGGCGTCAGGTAATCGGCGTTTTGAATGATGCTGATGGAATAGGCCATCAGCTTGGGCCAGAGCAGTTGATCGGTGCCGAACATCACGCGGTCCTCGAACCCGGCATCCACGAGCCGCTCGATGTAGCGATTGACTTCCTTGATCGGATAGCTCCAGATGAGTCCCGCCACGTCGACGTAAACGTGGGAGTTGGCCTGCAACAGGGTGAGCATATTGTCGATCATGGGATAACCGGCGTGCATCACTTGAACGCGCAGTTTCGGATGGCGCGCCAGGAGTTCCTCAAGCAGAAGCGGGTTCCCCATCGAGCCACGGAATTTTGGCATCGCAACATTGGCCCGTCCTGAACCTCCCGTGCCCATGTGGATGGCTACGGGAATATCCAGTTCCTCGGCGAGAGCGAAGTAGGCATCGACAGAAGGATCGCTGGGTGAGATGCCTTCATATTGGAGGCCAATCTCGCCCATTACCTTGAAGCCGTCGCTGGTGAAGTTTTTTCGCAACTCGTCGAGGGCGATGCGCTGGCCGGGAGCTAACCCGTTACTGAAGGAGGTGCCGGGGATGATGCGGGCGGGTGCGGCGTCTTTCCATTTCTGCACGCTTTTGGGATCGCCAAAAACAACCGCAGTGACGTTGAGGCGCTCCATCTCCGCGAGAACATCTTTCATATATTCGCCCGGAGCGGATGGGTAGAGCGCCGGGGTGCATGGCTCTTTCACCCAGCCGAATTGCTCTTCCTTCCCTTTTGGATCCGACGCGGTGAACTTCGAGGTGTTGGGACACATGGGCGGGACGCCGGGAAATCCGTCCATGGCGTGGACGTGAACATCGATCACCGGTGGCGCCTTGGGCTCGGTGTTCTGTGCGAGAGAGATCGTTGAGCAGAAGGAAAGGAGTAAAGCGCAACCCGAGAATCGCAAGATGGGGCCTGAGGACATTGTAAATCTCCTTTTATTGCGCAAACGCGTAACTTCGATTCGTCCGAGGTATATCACAGCTCTCGCATTCGTGCGGGTCCAGTTGGAGGCTGGTAAGCGTGCGCCCTGGTTACTTGGAGCGCCGTGTGAGAAGGCGAAGGTTGGGACTGAGGCTGAGGCGCTGGACGCAGAATTGGAGAGAGGCGCAGTGGCAGCGGCAGAGGCCCTGGAGGAGAGACTTAAGTTTGCGGGAACGGGCGATGTTTTGTTCGACTTCGGCAAGCTTGCGGGAGGCGAGTTTCTTCCAGCGGGGGCCGACGGGAGAATTGTCGCGGAGGCCGCTGAGGAAGAGCTTGATTTCAGCAAGTGTGAAGCCCATGTCGCTGGCAAAGCGGATAAGTAGGACGCGATGGATGGCGTCGGCGGGGTAACGGCGCTGGCCGCCGAGGCGCTGGGGCGGGGCGAGGAGGCCGCACTTTTCGTAGTAACGGATAGCGGAGGCGTTGAGATTTGCGCTGCGGGCGAGTTGGCCGATTTTCATGTTTGTCTCCTTCTTTTTGCGATGAGGAAGGCTCTTGCTGATCAATTGGACGCTTAGCGGTCGGAAAAGCGGCGGCAAGCCGCCGCACTCCCAAAGACGCTTGACTTAAAGCCAACTTTAAGTTCTAGCATTTGGGGATGGGACGTGGCAAATCCTAATCGGAGGAAGGCCATGAAGAACGGAAACGAATGTTTTGCGACGGTGATGAAAAAGAGTGCAGCGAGTGTGACGCTGGCGATATGGATCGGAGGCAGCGGAATGACGGGACTGGCGGCACAAGGCTCGGCGATCCTGGTACAGCCGGAGAGGCAGGTGACCACGGTGCAAAGCAAGTTCTATTGCAACATCAAAGCGCTGACAGTTGAGGAGCGGGCGCGGCACAAGTCGCTGACGGAAAAACTAATGGCGCTGCGGAAGGAGATCGTGGAAACGGAGAAGGGGTACGAATTCCAGTACAGCCCGAAGGACGTATCGCTGGCGGAATTGGCGGAGTGGGTGGCCGCCGAGAGCAAGTGCTGCCCATTTTTTGATTTCCACATTGATTTGGAGCGCGAGGGAAAATTGGCGTGCCTGCGGTTGACGAGCGAGGAAGGGATCAAGGCGTTTATCCGCGCGGAATTCAAAATCGAGAAATGAGGCTAAGAAGGGAAAGACCGAGTCACTTGCGGAGATGGCTGACAAGCCAGAATAGAAGAGTAAGGACAGCACTCAGAAGAAGGCAGGTGACGATGGGGAAGTGAAACGTGGTGTGCTCGCCACGATGCACGATGTCGCCGGGGAGCCGGCCGAAATTGCCGACCACTCCCTGCCAGTCCTCCAATTCTCTTTCAATGAATTATATTTAATACTATTAAATCATGATGTATAGTACGCAGCGATTTACTTCATAGGCAATCGGAGAGGCTGTCCCTCACTCCCGATTTCGAAACTGATGCAATAGGGGAGGTACCGCATGATGGGCACCCAGCGCCTTCCAGCGATTGTGATGTCGTTTCTATTGGCAGGCATTCCCGGCCGCGCCAGTCCGGACGTGCTTGGAATTGTCGTGCTGGCGGACCGGGCGAGTGTGAGCGGCCATTTGCTTTCGGAAGGAACAAGCGTATATGGCGGCGACCGACTTTCCACGGAAACTCGCGGCACAATGCAATTACGCAGTGGCGGCGTGACGATAGCCCTGGGTGAAGAGAGCAGTGTGATCGTGCGAGGCGATGCCAGCAGCGCGGGAAATGGGTTGGTGGCGGAACTTTTGTCTGGCAGTGGCACTATGGCGCTTTCTTCTGCAGCAGAAGGGGCGGCGGAAATCCAGGCGCTCGGCGCACGGATTCGGCCTGGCGCGAATGCACGGGTCATCATGTGGGTACGGATTCTGAACCCAAAAGAGTTGATCGTTTTCGCGCGGCGCGGTTCGGTACAGGTTTCTTACGGCGAGGAGAGCGAGATGATTTTGGAAGGCAAGTCGTACTATGTGCTGCTCGATCCGGCGGACAGTGACAATTCCAAGGACCAAAACACCAAGGCTCCCAGAAAGCGTAGGAAAGCATTTGTGCTGATCGCGATTGCTGCGGCAGCCACTGGGATTTCGATTCCGCTGGCGTTGCAGCAGCACTATGAGAGTCCCGACCGGCCTTAGACGCGATCGTGATGATTTCAGCCGCTAACCTGGAATTGGCGGGCTGTAGCTCATCAATGGAAAGGCGCACAGACCGAAGTCTGGGCAATCCGGGTCGTCAAATGAGTTCAAGGCCGGAGAAGAAGTAGCCGATTTCAAAGGCGGCGGTTTCGGGGGCGTCAGAGCCATGGGTGCAATTGTTACCGATGCTGGTGCCGAGGTCGTGGCGAATGGTGCCGGGAGCGGCTTTTTTCGGATCGGTGGCACCCATGGTGTCGCGCCATTTCAGGATGGCGCCTTCGGCTTCGAGAACAAGAGCGAAGATCTTTCCAGAGCACATGAAGTCGGTGAGTTCGCCAAAGAAGGGGCGCTCTTTGTGTATGGCATAAAATCCGGCGGCTTCACCCTTGGTGAAGATCATCGTTTTGATGGCCACAATGCGGAAACCGGCTTTGTGGATGCGCGAGAGGATTTCACCTTGAAGATTGCTGAGCACCGCGTCGGGCTTGATGATTGCAAGAGTTCTTTCGATTGCCACGAAATTTCCTCCGGAGTATTTAAGTGCGGCCGGCTAGATGCCGGTGCTACAAAATCAGGAAACAACCTCGGTCCTGAAGACCCGAGCTACAGTTGTTCATTTCAGGGCGGCGGCGAGAGTGCTGCCTAGGTCCGCGGGCGTTTCGACGGTGCGGATTCCGGCGGCGGCCATCGCGGCGTATTTGTCCTTGGCAGTGCCTTGGCCGCCGCTGATGATGGCGCCGGCGTGGCCCATGCGGCGTCCCGGCGGGGCGGTTTGTCCGGCGATGAAGCCAACGACGGGCTTCTTCACATTGGCCTTGATCCACTCGGCGGCGCGCTCTTCGGCGTTGCCGCCGATTTCGCCAATCAAAATGATGGCGTGAGTGTCGGGATCGTCGTTGAAAAATTGGATGGAATCGAGAAATGTGGTGCCGATGATGGGATCGCCGCCGATACCGATGCACGTGGATTGGCCGATGCCGAGTTGCGTCAATTGATGGACGGCTTCGTAGGTCAGCGTGCCGCTGCGGCTGACGACGCCGACGTTTCCCTGCTTGTGGATGCGGCCAGGCATGATGCCGATTTTGCATTTACCGGGAGAGATGATGCCGGGGCAGTTCGGACCGATGAGGCGCGTTTTCTTGAAATCAACGACCGAGGCAACACGCACCATGTCGAGCGCCGGAATGCCTTCTGTGATGCAAACGGTGAGCGGAAGCTCGGCGTCAGCAGCTTCAAGAATCGCGTCAGCAGCGTATGGCGGAGGAACGAAAATCACGGAGGCGTTTGCACCAGTGGCTTTCGCGGCTTCGGAGACCGTGTTGAACACCGGCCGTTCTAAGTGCTTCGTTCCACCTTTGCCCGGTGTCACACCGCCGACAACATTTGTGCCGTACTCGATCATTTGTTGAGCGTGAAATGTGCCTTCGCGCCCAGTGAAACCCTGGACGATCAAGCGCGTTTTTTCGTTGACCAGAACGCTCATCGCGCACCTCCCGCGAGGGCCACGACCTTTTGCGCGCCGTCCTTCATGCCGTCTGCGATGGTGAAATTGAGGCCGCTGTCGCGGAGAATCTGCTGGCCGACCTCCACATTGGTGCCTTCCATTCGAACGACAACGGGAACTGTCAATTTCAGATCCTTGGCGGCGGCGACGACACCGGTGGCCAGAACATCGCAACGCAGGATGCCGCCAAAAATATTGATGAACACGGCTTTCACCGCCGGATCGCTCATGAGGATGCGGAAAGCGTTTTTCACTTGCTCGGCGGAAGCGCCGCCGCCGACATCGAGAAAATTTGCGGGCGAGCCGCCGGCATACTTGATGATGTCCATGGTAGCCATGGCAAGACCGGCGCCATTGACCATGCAGGCTACGCTGCCGTCAAGCTTGATGTAGTTGAGGCCATACTTGGAAGCTTCCACTTCGAGAGGATCCTCTTCGTCGAGGTCGCGGAGTTCGCGAAGATCCTTGTGGCGGAAGAGCGCGTTGTCGTCGAAAGTCATCTTGGCATCGAGCGCGACAAGTTTGCCGTCGCCGGTGAGCACGCAGGGATTGATTTCCAGCATCGAGGCGTCGGTGTCGATGAAAGCGCGGTAAAGAGCCTGGAGAAATGGGATTGCCGAATTCGCGACTTCGCCCGGCAAGCCCAGGCCGAAGGCAATTTTGCGAGCCTGATAAGCTTGCAAACCCAGCGCGGGATGAATCGGTTCGCGCAAAATAGCGCCGGGATTTTCCTTAGCGACTTCCTCGATTTCCATGCCGCCGGCGGCGCTGGCCATAAAAATGACATGGCCGGTGGCACGGTCGACGAGCAGGCCGAGATAAAGTTCGCGCTTGATATCGAGGCCTTCTTCGATGAGCAAACGCTTGACGATGCGACCGGCAGGCCCGGTTTGGTGAGTGACTAGCTTCATGCCGAGCATGTGGCTGGCAAGATCGGCGGCTTCGTCGGAGGAGCGCGCCAGCTTGACGCCGCCGCCTTTTCCGCGGCCGCCTGCATGGATCTGCGCTTTGACGACTACGACGGTGGCGTGAGACCTCAGGCGGTGGGCCGCCTCGCGTGCTTCATCCTTGGTGAAGACGACTTCGCCGCGGGGAGTGGTAACGCCGTAGCGGGCGAGGATCGCTTTGGCCTGGTATTCGTGAATCTTCATCGAGGTTCCGTTTTCCGTTCGACTTTGAAACAGTCTGCTAGTGTTAGAATTTTGACGTCATCTGAAACATAGAAGTTTAACTGGAAGGCGAAAACAGAGCAAGGAGAGGCAGAATGAACGCTCCGACTGTAGCGAAAAAAATAAGCCCCATGCTGGCGGTCGCCAATATGGAGGACACCATCGCGTTTTACAAGAGTGTGCTGGGGTTCACCCTGGTTCTAAACTCGCGGGAGTATTCGATCGTGGAACGCGACGGCCAGACCATCCACTTTATGAAAGCGGCATCAGAAGAAGTCATGGCACGTGTCCGAGGACATACCGAGATATACATCGAGGTTTGCGGTATCCGTTCCATGTGGGAGCACGTTAAGACGTTTAAGGATCGCTACAGAATTAGAGATCTGTTTGAGAGGGAATACGGGATGACGGAGTTCCATATCGAAGATCCCAACGAATGCCTGGTATTTGTTGGGGAGCCGACATCCAAATGAGCGCGCGCAGCCGAAATTGAACGGATAGACGAGATGACACAGAGAATGAAGAAAAAATGCGCACTCCCTCACGGGCAGGGTCGCCACCCTCCGGCGGGACGGCGATGACACTTTCGCTGATTGAGCGCGTTGAGGCCGGGCACGTCTTGCAGCGCGCGGAAGCGGAAGCAGTGATGGAGGAGCTGCTTTCGGGACGCGTGGAGACGAACGAGATTGTGCGGTTGCTGGTAGCGCTGAATCACCGTCCTGTGGAAGTCCAGGAGCTCGCCGGATTCGCGCGAGTGATGCGGCGGCACGCTACGCGTGTGTTTGCGGAAGGCGACGCGCTGCCCGCGAACATGGTGGACACTTGCGGGACCGGCGGCGACGGCGCTAACACGTTTAATATCTCGACAGCGGCGGCTATCGTTGCGGCAGCAGCGGGCGCGCGCGTGGCCAAGCATGGGAATCGCGCGGCCAGCTCGCGCAGCGGCTCGGCGGACGTGCTGGAAGCGCTAGGCGTGCGAATTGATTTGCCCTTCGAACGGTACGGGCAGGCGATACATGAGATCGGCATTGGATTTTTGTTCGCGCAAGCCGCGCACACGGCCACGCGGCATGCGGCTCCGGCGCGAAAATTGATCGGCATACGCACCGTATTTAATTTGCTGGGGCCGCTGACGAATCCTGCGGGGGCGCAATCGCAAGTGTTGGGAGTTTTTTCCGAGGATGTGATGGACCTGGTAGCGGCGTCGCTGGCCGAACTTGGCGTCGAGCGCGCGTTTGTGGTGCACGGCGCGGGCGGTCTGGACGAAATCTCGTTGGCGGGAGAGACCCTGGTCACTGAAGTTCATGGTGGCGGCGTGCGGCGGTTCACGGTGGCGCCGGAAGAGTTTGGCGTGGAACGCGCGCCGCTCGAAGCCATTCGCGGAGGCACGGCAACCGAAAATGCGGCGCTCATCCGGCGCATTCTGGCGGGCGAGGCCGGGCCGGCGCGAGATACTGTAGTAATCAACGCCGCAGCCGCGCTTGTCGCGGCGGGCGTGGCTGAAAATTTCCGCGAAGCAGCGGGGCTCGCCAGTTTCGTGATTTCTTCAGGGGCAGCAGGCGAGAAGCTGGCAAGTCTCGTGGAGTTCACGAGTTGAAGCTAGAATTACGACTGCGAGTTTCGTCGGGAGAAAATTCGGAATCAGGGGCGGTCGGGACTTTCGAACGCTTCTTGGATCGCAGGTAGTGTGATTGCGCCCACGATCACGGGGATCAGGAAAAACCGGCTATGTGCAGCGGCCAAAGGTCCCTTGTTGGGACGCGTGCCGCAACCGGTTTCGAGCGACACACGGTAAGACTGCCCGGCCTCGACGATTTTGGTTTCCTTGCCAGCGGTGACCTCAAGAGCCTGCACGCGGCTGGTTACCACCACCGCGCAGTTTTCCAGAGTCATTTGTCCGGCGGTGAGCGCGGAAGATTGCGGACGGACGCGTACGTCTGAGGCCGTGAGCCGGAGCACCCCGCCGCTTTCGACAGTGAAGGCCACAGAACCTTGCTGGAGCGCCGCGATTAAGATCGGGACCTCCTGACCGACAAAAACAGCGCTATTCTCGGGAAGTACCAGCTGCACCGAGCCGGAACGAACCCCTAAAGTACCGCCCGCTTCCGTCGAGAGGCGGTCACCGTTGTAAATGGTAGATCCCACAGAAGCAATGCCATTGTTCAGATGTCCGAGCGACGATTGCGTAACGAGGCCGAGCGAAGCAGATTGCCCGAGCACGGGAATGCCTGCCAGCAGGAATACGAGCATGGTAGCCAGAGTGCGGCGAGGCATAGGGTGCGCTTCCTCCAAGAGAGACGCACTCTAAGTCTAGGAGAACCAAGGGCGTAGGGAATGGTACTGTGCCCAAACAGTTGCTAGCACTCCGCGCAAATGGGCTGTTGAAGCGAAGCAGGGTCTGGTGCCAGCCATTCCGGAGACTTGGATGGTTCTAGTACCAACTAGCTCTCTTTCTGGTGGTGGGCCAGCATGTGACAAACGAGCAGAGACCGGACAGGTCGGATACAATCGCCGGCGGGCCAAGCTAGCGAACTTGCCTACCGGAAAAACAACCTGAGAAAGCGTCAGAGGAGAGATACCTTGAGAATCCTAGCGGTCACGCTGTTGATTGCCGCTTTACCGCACGCGGCAATCGCGCAAAAAACAACTCCACCGGCGCCTGCGGAGGTAGCCCAGGCAGTTCGAGAATACCGGATGGAGAATGAGGACCGCATCATTCGAGAACTGGCTGAATTCCTTTCGATTCCCAATATTGCGAGCGACACGCCAAACATTCAGAAGAATGCGGCGCATCTAGTGGAGATGCTGGAGGCGCGCGGGATCGAAACACATCTGCTGCCAATTACCGGCCGCGGCCCGGTAGTGTTCGGCAAGTTGATGGCGCCGGAAGTGAAACGCACGGTGATTTTTTACGCGCACTACGATGGGCAGCCGGTCGATGCCGCGGCGTGGACGGATGGAAAGCCGTTTGAGCCGGTGCTGCGGGATGCGGCCATCGAAGCAGGAGGAAAACGGATTCCCTCCCCTGAAAACGGCGCGCAGCATCGGGCTGTGTACAACGATGACTGGCGAATTTACGCCCGTTCATCCTCGGATGACAAGTCGCCGATCCTGGCGCTGCTGGCGGCACTCGACGCGCTGCGGGCGAAGAAAATTCCGCTGGCGGTGAACCTGAAGGTCATCCTCGAAGGCGAAGAGGAAGCGGGATCGCCGAATCTCCAGCGCACCCTGGAATTACACAAGAATCTTCTGGGCGGCGATCTCCTGATCACGGGCGACGGACCGGTGCACCAGAGCGGGCGACCGCTGGTTTTCTTCGGCAATCGGGGGATTCTCGGTTTCGAGTTGACGACCTACGGACCGATCCGGTCGTTGCATAGCGGGCACTATGGAAATTGGGCGCCGAACCCGGCGTTTCAGTTGTCGCGGCTGCTGGCTTCCATGAAAACGGAAGACGGGCGCGTGCTGGTCGATGGCTTCTACGATGATATCTCCCCATTAGGTGAATCAGAAAAGAAGGCCCTTGAGGCTATGCCGAACAATGACGCGGAACTGGAGCGCGAGCTGCAATTCGGGAAGGCGGATGGGGAGGGAAAGCGACTTGTCGAGTTGCTGCAATTGCCCTCGTTGAACATCCGCGGGATTCGCTGTGCTTATGTGGGTGAGCAGACGCAGAACATCGTGCCGGACAAGGCTGTGGCCGCACTTGATGTGCGATTGCTGAAAGGGGAAGATCCGGATAAGAAATTCGAGCAAGTAGTCGCGTTTATCCGCAAACAAGGGTTTTACGTCACCACTGAGGCACCAACCAAGGAAGAACGATTGGCGCATCCGCATGTCGTCCGCGTGGTGAAAGATGTCTGGAACTATCCGGCTTCGCGGACGTCGATGGATTTGCCGGTTTCAAAAGCGCTGGTGCAGCTGATGCAAAGCACAACTGGCGGCACGGCAGTGATTGCGCCAATGCTGGGCGGCAGCGTGCCGATGTACATCTTTGAGGATTTGAATTTGCCGTGGATCGGCGTGCCCATCGTTAATTACGACAATCATCAGCACAGTTCGGATGAGAATTTGCGGCTGGGGCATTTCTGGAGAGGGATGGAAATTTATGGGGCGATATTGGCGGATTTGAATTGGTGAGGTGAAAAGATAACGCAGAGATGCAGAGTTCGCTGAGGCGCGCAGAGGAAACCGAAGAGCAAGAGGATGGCGGCGTAAAGCCGCCTCTACAAAGAAAGAAAATTCTTGAGGAGCTGCTTGCCGGATTCGGTGAGGACGGATTCGGGGTGGAACTGGACGCCTTCGATTTTGTGGCGGCGGTGGCGGAGGCCCATGATGATGCCGTCGTCGGTTTCGGCGGTGATGGTGAGTTCGCGGGGCAATGATTTTTTTTCGACGATCAGGGAATGGTAGCGCGTGGCGGTAAAGGGGTCCGGCAACTGGCGGAAAATATTCTTGTGGTCGTGATGAATCTGGCTGGTTTTGCCGTGGAAAAGTTTCGGAGCGCGGACGATTTTCCCGCCGAACGCGACGCCGATGGCTTGATGGCCGAGGCAGACACCGAGGATGGGAAATTTTCCGGCGAGGCGTTCGACCAGTTCGACGGAAATGCCCGCTTCTTGCGGGGTGCAGGGGCCAGGAGAGATGACGATGCGTTCCGGCTTGCGGCGGATGATTTCTTCCACGGTGATTTTGTCGTTGCGATGCACTTCGACGGTACAACCCAGTTCGCCGAGATACTGCGCCAGGTTGTAGGTAAAAGAATCGTAGTTGTCGAGAAGCAGAATCATGACGGCTTCCCCGTGCGATTTCCGCGATGCGCTTTTTCCAGCGCGCTGAGCAGTGCTTTCGACTTGTTCACGCTCTCCTCATATTCACCCTGGGGAGTGGAATCCGCAACGATGCCGCCACCGGCTTGCACATAGGCCACGCCGTTTTTCATCACCATGGTACGAAGCGCGATGCAGGAGTCGAGGTTGCCCGCGAAGTCGAGGTAGAGAATGCCGCCGGCATAAATTCCGCGGCGCGTGCGCTCGAGCTCTTCGATTATTTCCATGGCGCGAACTTTGGGCGCGCCGGAAACCGTGCCGGCCGGGAAGCAGGCCATCAGCGCGTCGAAGCAATCGACATCTTCGCGCAAACGGCCGCGCAGGCTGGAAACCAGATGCATGACGTGCGAGTAGCGCTCGACGGTGAGCAGCTTTTCGGGCTTCACGGTGCCGTAATCGCAGACGCGCCCGAGATCGTTGCGGCCGAGATCGACGAGCATGATGTGTTCAGCGCGCTCTTTTTCGCTGGCGAGCATTTCCTGCTCGAGGCGCTGGTCCTCGGCTTCGTCCTTGCCGCGCCAACGCGTACCGGCAATGGGCCGGTAGAAGACATCGCGTCCTTGCACTTTTACTAGCATTTCCGGCGAGCTACCAACGACGGCCACGTCGTTGAGTTGCAGGTAGAAAAGGTAGGGTGAAGGATTCAAGGCGCGCAGCTCGCGGTAGACCTCGAAAGGCTCGGCCTTCGTTTTTGCAGAGAAACGCTGGCTTACCACGACTTGGAAAATATCCCCGGCGCGAATGTACTGTTTCGCTTTGCGCACAGCTTCTAGGTACTCAGGACGGCGGAAATTTGAAGTTACTTTCAGCGGCGCGCGTTTTTTTGCTTTCGAGGGCTTAGCGGGCCGCTCCGCGGCCACAGGCTCATCGAGCCGCCGCCGCGTCTCCTTGATTTCGCGCACCGCGGCGTTGTATTTCGCGCGCAGCGAACCGGGGCCTTCCGTGAAAACGTTGCGGACGATCCACAAGCGGTGCTGCACGTGATCGAAGGCCACGAGCCCGTGATAGAACATCAGCATGGCGTCGTACAAGCCGATTTCATCGCGGAGGCGCTTGGGGATGCGCTCAATCAGCCGCACCATGTCGTAGCTGAAATAGCCGATGGCGCCTGCGACCAGCGGTGGCAAACCGGGGAGCCGCACGGGGCGAAAACGCTCGATGCGTTCGCGCAAAAAGGAGATAGGATCGCGCTCTTCCCAAACCATGCGGTCACGGCTCTCCAGGACGCACGCGCCGTTGGCGTAGCGGAAAACCTCCTCGGGGTGAGCGCCAGCGAAAGTGTAGCGCGCGATTTTTTCCCCGCCTTCGACGCTTTCGAGAAGGAAGGAATAGCGGGCACCTTGGGCGATGCGCAGATAGGCGCTGACGGGGGTCAGCAAATCCGCCGAAAAAACATCGTAGACGGGGATGAGGTTGCCCTGTTTGGCGAGGCGCTGGAATTCGCGAAAGTCCGGCTGGATCATGGAATCAGTTCACAGTCGACAGCTTACAGTTCACAGTTCCGACCGAGTCGGAATCTTCGATCCGCAGTCTACGGTTCACAGTAAAAAGAGACCTATTATTACATTACTTCAAGCTGGCCCGGCGTATTCCGTCGGATGCCGGAGAGTCTTGGAAGGAGGAAGCCGCGCTCCAAGGTTCCAAGAGAGAGCCTTCTCCCGATGAGTCGTTCGGAGCAGTCACCCTTCGTTGGGTGACTGGTTAACCATAACTGGCACCCCCTCCCCTGTTTTTTCAAAAGTGTTGATTTTAAAGGGACTTTAAGTTGCTTTAGAATCAACACTTCTGGAAGTGTTGATTCTAAAGATAGTTAGAGCCGTCTTTTTGAGCCATTTTTGCGAGTGTTGATTCTAAATAGCTTAGACGGCAATCCGGTGAGATATGGAGTCGGCGGAAATCGCTCGTTGTAGGACTTATTCCGCTGCGTGGCTCGGGGAGCTGGTTGCCAATTTTCGAGAGTGCGGAATTGTTTGAGATGTGGGATGGAGGAAAAGCGGGGGGAAGCCGCCGCACTCCCAAAAAATTCGCAGCCTTACCTGTTAAGTATAGTAGCAAAGGAACTATCGGCAGTCAAGAGGCTTTTTCTCGGCTGATCAGGAGTTGGCTATGGGCTTTTGGCCAATGCCGCAAATCCAACCTTTGCGATGCTCCTCGATTACCTGGATATTCGAGAAATCGGCGTTGGTGAAGAGTTCGCGATGCTCATCAACGCTCAGGAGCGCCATGCCCGTCCGCGAGGCGTATTTCTCGGCGAGCCTTGAAACCGTGGTGTTCGCTCCTTTATAGACTTCCGCGATGATGATGAGCGTGGCACCGGGCTTCAGGACTCGGAAGACTTCGCGCATGTCAGCGGGCAAGTTGGGCCACCAGAAGTGTGTTTCCACTGCCGTAACGAGATCGAACATGCCGTCCGGAAACGGCAATTGAGACACAGAGCCGTGCTGGACCTCGACGCGGCCAAGACCTATCCATTGTGCATTCGATCTTTTTGTTGCGGCGACGCTCTCGGCGGAATAATCGACGCCATAGACTTTGGCCTGCGCGGCGATTGAGGCTAACTTACTGATAGTCCTGCCGCCGCCACAACCTATATCGAGGATCGCGCGTTGGTTCTCTATCGGGATGTGCTCCAAGCCCCAGTCTGTCAGCTTGGAGTGGCTGGAATTCATTCGCCACAAAGTGAATCGGCCGAGCCACCCTGACGGCTTGCTGCATTGATTTACCGGTGCATTCCTGCTGGCCACGCAGTTCCCTCGGTCCGACAGTCTAACGCTAAAATGAGCAGGGACGGTTGCGTCCCGACTTGTCCGGTTACAACTTACCAGGCGTTGACGGATGAAATGGAGATGACCAATTCCTGGGTGACATTTCAAAGACTGACGTCCACAATCCTAGGTGAGTGGGAACCACTAACCCGAGTTTGGTGCGCTGGTCAGATAAGGAGGGACAATGATTCAGCGACTCTTCGTCCTCTTATTGCTTTCCGTCATCGTTATTGGAGGTGCTGCTTCTTTTCGACCGACACAGTCGGCGAACGCGGAGCCCTGCGCTCAAAACCATGAGGCTTGGTTGAAAGAAGTCTCTGAGAAAATGGAGACGGTTAAACCCGGCATGACGCGATGGGACCTTCTGAAAGTTCTCCGGAGGGAAGGCGCACCACGACGAACGTTCAGGATTGGGGGCGGACCTTCACAAGTATTACGAGAATCATTCGTCAGCCAAGACTGTCCATATTTAAGAATTGACGTCGAGTTGTCTGGGCGAGACGACGACCTCCCCAATCAAGACGTCATCGTTAAAGTCTCGAAGCCCTACCTGCAATTTGCCACGACGAACTAGGCGTTTGGCGTGTTAGCTCCTCAGTCACCAACCCGAACATGTGGCTTTGGCTGTTTCCACTTGTGCGGTCTCGGCGCTAATGGGGCACTGCATTGTTCTGTAACTACTTTGGTTCCGTTATGACCTTTGAACATCGAGAAACCGTTTGGGACAACCCCCACCAGAATGATTGAATCTGAGAGCCCAAGGGAGGGCTATATGGGATTCAAATCATTATTCTGGCGTATCAGCGGCGTAACGGTGTTGACCATCACTGCGTTAGTTTTCGCAGGACATCGGGCTAGTCCTACACTAGCCCAGATAAAGCCGCCAGAATCTGCGATTCTGCCGTTCATAGGAACGTGGACGGCCGTCCATGCCGGAACTCCAATTATTGTTTTGCATCTACGCTCAGAGAAAGGTCAACTTGTCGGTGGCATACAAGTGTGCAGCTACAGTGTGAATACGGAAACCACAGGCACGGTCGACGTTGTAACCGACCCGACTCTTTCCAAGAGCCTCCCCATTAACAACATCAAAGTCTCCGGTAGGTCGATGTCGTTCGATTGGAAAGACCCGGACGGCGATTACGACCATTGGAGATTGGAATTGACCGGAAAAAATGATGGACAAATAGTGTGGGTCGGTTCGCCGAGTGATGTCAGAATCCAACCGATACCGGTGAGCAAAAACATTCCCAAGTCCCGATGAGTCGCGTAATCGGAAACTGACCGTAGCATAATCACGGAGCAATTGACCTCTGCGGCTAGTGGGGGCGGGGGTTCTCTTGGGCACGAAGGGCGGCGAGGACGACGCGCCGCATGAGCGCTTCTGGAGCGCGCTTACCCGTCCAGAGCTCCCATTGAGCATAGCCTTGGGCGAGAAGCATTTCGACGCCGGGAACGGTGGCGATGTCTTTGCGGGCGGCGAGCTTTAAGAGCTGGGTCTTTTGGGGGCGGTTGATCATGTCCATCACCAGCCGACAATTCAATTCCTTGAGGGCAAGAGGCGAAACATCATCGTGCGGATGCATGCCGACTGGGGTGGCGTTGAGAATGGCGTCGAAAGACTCGGTACCCAAAGCCGCGCGGGGCACGACCTCACCACCGAAGTCGCGCGCGAGTTCCTTTGCGGCTTTTTCGCGGCGCGCGCAGATGGCCACGGCTGCGCCAGCGCGCACCAGCGCGAGAGCGGCTGCCCGAGCTGAACCACCGGCTCCAAAGATCAAGATGCGGCTGCCCTTAATGCGGAGTTTTTTCTCGAGGGCGCGAAGCACGCCGAGGTAATCGGTGTTGGAGCCGACGAGAGAGCCGTCGCGGCGAACGACTACTGTATTCACGGCGCCAATCTCCGCGGCGAGAGGGTCGCACTCCTTCAGGTACTTGAGAATGGTCTGTTTGTGCGGATGAGTGACGCTGAATCCGCGAACGCCAAATTCGGGAACGGCTGCCAGAAAATCGCGAAGATCGTGCACAAGGAAGGGCAGATAGACGGCGTCCACATGGCGGGCGACAAAGCCGGTGTTGTGGAGAATCGGTGAGAGGGAATGACTAACGGGTTCGCCGATGACTCCGTATACCCGCGTGCGGCGGGTGAGAAGGTGCGCGCGGTAAAGATGCTTGAGTTCGTCGAGGGAAACCTGGCCGGGGGCGGTCGCGGTGGCAACCGGCGCATAGGCCAGCGCGCTTCCTTCGCGCAGCGCAAGGATTCGGGCGGGCAGACCGAGTTCGCCCATAGGAGCGGCGACAAAATTCTTCGAATTCCGCGCCAGGCGCAGGAGGCGGACACTGTCCTGGATGCTCCGGGCCTCCGCCGCAATCTTCACGGCATCGACGCCGGCCTCTGCGGGAGGATTCATGCTGCGGGGCAAATCTGGCGTGCGCTCAAAGTCATGGAGGGAAAGCAAGACGCGCGGAGGCACGGGGTATCCCCGAACGGATTTTCCTGGAAGCTTGTGCAAGGTTTCCGCTTCCAGATCGCACCATTGGCACCCGGCTTCGCGGGCTTGAGTCAACCAGTAGAGTTCGCGGTCCACACCACCGGCAAATTTGCCCCCGCCTTCGCGCCGGCGACAGGTAGCGAGAAATGTGGCACTCCGAAATTTGCCTTTTTTGAGCCAAAGGAGGAATCGCATACGCTCGGCATCGCTGCTCAGCCAGTCCAGGCGCAGCTCGACGGTGCTGGTTTGGCTCAACCCGGCGCGAACCAGCTTTGCCATTTCGGCGGCCGTGGAAGCTGCCGCGACCGCACAAATCCGCCGTAACCCAGTGCCAAAGAGGCCCATTCCCAGCCCTTTGCCGCCAATCCGTTGAAAATACAGCTACCTAGTATGCAGCATCCGGCGCCCGCGCCCGTATCAAAAGTGTAAAACACCCCCGGCCAATTGGTTGACGCGTGGTGCTGGCCCTGATACTTTCGCTAGGAATAGTCCACGCACGGCCCGAAGGGCGTGTTTTGAAGGAGTGACGGAATGCGCGCTAGAATTGCTGTCTTGTCTCTATCGGTCTTCCTGGGTGCGGCCGTAAGCTCGGCCCAAAACGCAGCCCCGGTTGCCGCACCTCAGCAAGTCGACTACAGCACGGTGAACTGTGCAGGTTTCGTTACCGACCACAAAGTACCGGACGAGATGCGGATCATCTCGGCCGAGCAGTCCAATTACAAGATCACGTTTGCGCGCGGCGATTATGTGCACCTCAATCGCGGCCTGGATAAAGGCGTGCGCGTCGGCGACCGCTTCTCGGTCGTGCGCCAGGAGAAGGATCCCACGGACGTGCCGTGGTTTAAATGGCAGTCGAAACTGTTTAGAGCCATGGGCACCCTGTACATGGACGCCGGGCAGTTGCGCGTGGTCAGCGTACAGCCCAAGGTTTCGATCGCGCGAGTCAGCTTCTCCTGCGATTTCATGCAGCGCGGGGATATCGTCCTGCCTTATCAGGATCGTCCGGCGCCGCCGTTCAAGGATCCTGCGGCCTTCGATCACTTCGCGCCCGTGAGCGGCAAGCCGGTGGCGATGTTGGTGGCTGGGAGAGATTACAGCCAGCTCTTCGGCAAACTGAGCCCAGTCTACGTAAATTTGGGGACCAACCAGGGTGTCAAAGTTGGCGATTACTTCCGCATCTTCCGCTACCAGGGTTCGAGCTCGGATACCGTGGAAATGGACAAGGGCTACCAGTACAAATTGTACGGCTTCGGGAGCGCGCCACAGCGCTACGAATGGAATGATTTACCGCGCGAAGTGCTCGGCGAAGGAATTGTCCTGAGCGTCAGCCGCAATTCCTCGACGGTGATGATTACCTTCACGAACATCGAAGTCTTTGCAGGCGACTACGTCGAAATCGAATAGCGCGCAAAGCGCCACTAAATCGATCAGGCCCGCTGCGGTTTTTTTCCGCGCGGGCCTTTTGTTTTGGATCGCCGCTTGATTTTGACGGCGCTGCCGCACTGCCGGCATCAGGCGCGCTCGGAAAGCGAAGTCTCGGAGAAGGCCTCGCAAGTAAACCCAAACAGGCGAGCTTCAGGATCGCGCCAGGCCTCACGTGACAATCCCGCCTTTCGGCAGGTTTCCTCGAGGAATTGTTCGCGCGTCAGCCGATGTTCAATCGCAACCTGCGGGAGAAGGAGCCCGCGTTGCGCGTGGAGGCGCACGAATAGCCCGTGGCGGCCAATCTCGACGGATTCCGGCGCGATCGGTTCCATGACAGAAAGTAACGAGATTTCGATGCTGAGTTCGCCGAGTTGCTCCGTTTTCATCGGGGCAAACCGGGGATCTTCCAGCGCCGCACTGGCAGCACAGCGAGCAATGGCTTCTCCGAGGGGCTCTTTCGCTTCGATGACGCCGATACAACCTTGCAGGCGATTGTGGACGTGGAGCGTCACAAAGACGCCGTGGCGCTCCGCGAAAACTCCTTGGCCGGGAAAGCTGTCGGGAAACTTGCGGTGGGTGACGGCTTCAACGACAGCTGTCCTGGCAAGTTGCAAAGCGGTGCGCCGGTCTGCTTCAGAGAGGGACGGCATCCTCGGGCTTCTTGCGGGCTTCGAGCATGCGAAGCCTGCGGCGCTTCTTGATGCTGTCATCCACGTGGCTCCAGAAGCGCCGGAAGTACTGAGCGGCGGAGACCAGTGCGCTGATGACCACGAGCCAGAGCAGCAATTGCGCCAGCCAGTAGAGCCAAGGTAGCCCGGTACGATGACCCGCGCCGGCGATCAGCACTGCTACCGCGCACACTTGCAGGACCATCTTGGTCTTGCCAAGAGTAGACGCCTCAATGGTGAATCCTTCAGCGGAGGCAATGTTCCGCAAACCAAGCACTGTGAATTCGCGCCCGATGATGATCACCACCATCCAGGCCTTCACCAAGTGCATGTCTACCAGCGATATGAATGCGGCTGAAATCAAGAGTTTGTCGGCAATGGGATCGAGAAGAATCCCCAGGGTGGTAACCTGCAGGCGCCGCCGAGCGAGATATCCGTCCGCCCAATCAGTGGCGGCCGCCAGGAGCAGGATCAATACGCCCCAGACCTCGAAATGCATCGAAAATCCCCAGAACTCGAAGTTGGGGCTGCGCGTGAGAAGGATCACAATGAGGACGGGAACGAAAAAGATCCGCAACAGCGTCAGTGAGTTAGGAAGATTCATGAGTGCATGACGGCGGGGGTGCCGCACCAGGTTTCAGCCACCGCAGTTTCACTATAGACTTGGTGTAAGGATGCGTCAACACGTCCGAGGCACTTCCGTGCGCGCCAAGGGGCCTGAATTCATTAGCTTTTTTGGCTTTGGTAGGTACTCCCTGATAACCTCTATCCCAAAAGTAAGAGCGAAGAAAGCTGTACTCTTTCGTTACGCGTGTGCTGCAAACCTGTGCAAATGTAGGAAGTGGTGTTTTGCGCGGGGGCGCGCCAGACAAATGGATTTGCTGTTCCAGGGGTACACATAAAGCATGTATTTTCATTATCTTACGGGATTACAAAACTAAAATGGTCCGGCCAGGCTGGCAAAATTCGCTTGCCGCTTTTTGCGGGCCGGCTACACTTTCCACAACGTTTTCCACAGAAGATGGGGTATGGAATCGGAATGAAAAACGGCCCAGGAAGGGCCGCAAGTCAGTAAAAACAGAGGTTTTGCACCAGCTTTACTTCACGGTAACCGCGCCCCCAAACGAAGCGCGCCGCTCAGATGGCTCGCGGACCTCGCAGCAGCCTAATGGGAAGCATGAACATGGCGCTGAGGAGCCCGAACACTCCATTAACTGCGATTCCTACGAGGCGAAAAGGAAGCGTTAGCAACCACACGACCGGGTAAAGGACAAGAGCTAGCAGCGCGACCGGCCAGCACAAGAAGAACAGGATGATCCACAAGAAAAAAGCAGCCATGGCAACCTCGCTTTTTGGCGGCAACGGAACTCTCATTGCGAGCGGGGCATCTCCCCGCCGCTCGCTATTCTATATTACGAGACAACGCGCGGAAAGGTTTCCTCCATAGCGTACTCATTGAGCCGCAAGCGCTTGGCAATGGAAGCGGGCACTTCCGCGTCGAGCCGCATGTGGGAATCCTCGATTTCCGAGTGAATGACTCGCCCCAGCGCGTGAATCATCGCCAGCGTGCGGCCTTCCGCCAGCGGCAAGCGAATCGAAAGCGATACAACGGGATCGGTAGGCATCTCGGCGTCCATGCGCCGCAGCAATTCCTCGATCCCTTCGCCCGTGAGAGCAGAGACCAGCACCGGCGAGCTACACGCGCCGGAACTTCTTGCTGAGGCGCTGGTGATGGCGCTTCGTTCTTCCGGAGAAAGCCGGTCCATCTTGTTCAGCACGCGCAGCCTGGGACGGCTGTCTACGCCCAGTTCCCGCAAAATTTTGTCGACTTCCTCATCAAGCTCGTCGTGGTGCGGATTGGAGACATCGCTGACATGAAGAATCAAGGCGGCTTCCTGTACTTCTTCAAGAGTGGCGCGAAAAGCGGTCAGCAATCCTTTTGGCAGATCGCGGATAAACCCGACGGTATCGGAGACTAGGACGCGGCGGTTCGAGGGGAGGCGCAGCGCACGGATCGTGGGATCGAGCGTGGCGAACATCCTGGAGGAAACCAGGACTTCGGCGCGGCTCAGCGCATTGAACAACGTGGATTTGCCCGCGTTGGTATAGCCCACTAGCGCGATGGTGCCGAGAGGAACAGCATTGCGCGCCTCGCGACGCAGCGCCCGCTGTTTGCGGACCTCATCGATGCTGTTCTGGATTTTGCCCACGCGGTCGCGAATCCGGCGGCGGTCAGTCTCCAATTTCTTTTCGCCAGGACCGCGCACGCCGATTCTGCCTGTTCCGCCGCCTGCTCCACCGGAGCCACCGCCGCCGCTTTTGCCGCCGAGGCGCGACATCGCCGTACCCTTTCCGGTCAGGCGAGGCAACATGTAGTTCAATTGCGCCAGTTCGACTTGCAACTGGCCTTCGCGGCTGCGGGCATGGCGCGCAAAGATATCGAGAATCAATTGCGTGCGGTCGATCACACGGCGTTCGGTAGCTTCCTCAATGTTTCGCTGCTGTACGGGAGAGAGGTTGCTGTCAAAGATGATCAGCGGGGCTTGATGAGCAGTGGCTTCGGCGCGAATTTCATCCAGCTTGCCGCGACCGACCAGCGTTGCAGGATCAGCAGAATCGCGCATTTGGAAAACGGTTCCCGCGATTTCCGCGCCGGCGCTGCGCGCCAGTTCAACCAGCTCCGCAAGCGATTCGCGGCCCTGTTCTCCGGCGGGCATACCGGGGAAACGCGGCGCACGCTTCCATCCAACGCCCACGAGCAAGGCGCGTTCTGCGTTCGAGACTTGATGTTGTGTCTTGGTCACTGAGATCGGCCAGGAGTCTTCGTGCGGGACGTGCGCATTTCCGAGCGGGCTCACCTCTGGATGTGATTATACGCCTCTCGAACCAGCCCCGCGACTTAGGCTCAGTCATTCGGGCACATGCGTACCGGAGGCGCTTTGCGAAGCCGGCGGACCCGTGTGAAGATAAGATCATGCGAAAACTCACTATTATTGCGTTAAGTTTCCTGGCCTCAGGAATGGTGCTGATGGGCAACGCCCAAGCACAACAGACTCCGGCGGCCCCTCCTCAATCAACTCCGGCGGCCAACGCCACACAGACGCCCGCGGCCGGTGCTCAAAAGGCGCCGACAGCCAAACCGGGAACCGCGACCAAACCGCGAACCACGGTTCCATTTACCCTCAAGACCCAGAAAGACAAAGTCAGCTACGCGATAGGAATGAATATAGGCGCGGGTGTGGCCGCCAAGCTGAAACAACAGCCCTTGGATGTGGACCAGGCAGTCCTTCTGAGAGGGTTCAAGGATGCTCTGGCAGGCAGCAAGATGCTTTTGACAGAGGAAGAGGAACGCACGGTCTTGACGCAACTCTCGGTGGAGGCTCGAAAAAAACAAGAAGACCAAATGAAAGTTGCTGCGGACGCGAACAAGAAAGTGGGCGAGGAATTTCTGGCCGCGAACAAGACCAAGGATGGCGTGGTAACACTGCCGAGCGGCTTGCAATACAAGATTTTGACTGAGGGCACGGGCCCGAAGCCTACCGCGGCAGACACGGTCAGCTGCAACTATCGCGGCACCCTTATTAATGGCACGGAGTTTGATAGCTCGTACAAGCGCGGCCAGCCGGCTTCATTCCAGGTGACCGGCGTAATCAAAGGCTGGACAGAAGCTCTCCAACTCATGCCGGTGGGATCGAAGTGGCAACTCTTTGTTCCCTCGGACCTGGGATATGGCGACCGTGGCGCGGACCCGCGTTCGGGCATCGGCCCCGGCGCGACGCTCATCTTTGAAGTTGAACTGCTTTCCATTCAGAGCAAGGACAAAACAGAAGCTCCGAAGTAGCGCCAAAGCATTGCGCCGAAAAGCCGTTTGGGGGGACAAGCCTGCTTATCCGAGATTTCAGGCGTGCTTCAAGTCGTGCGCGTGAAGCCATTCGATCACGGCGGTCTGGACACCGGGGTCGTCTCCAAAGCCGGGGAACCAGTGCACTCCAGGTTCTCTGCGAAACCACGTTAGCTGGCGTTTGGCGTAGCGCCGCGTGGCCTGTTGAATCGCTGCGCGCGCTTCTTCCAATGTAATTTCATCGCGCAGCACAGCCCGCAATTCGCGGTAGCCGATGAAATCAAACGGTTTTGCATCCTGAGCCTGGCCGCTCTCCAGCAGCGTTTGGACTTCGCGCATCCATCCCCGCTCCAGCATCGCGTCTGTCCGGGCGTGGATGCGCTCGTTGAGCTTTTCGCGTGGCGGCATCAATCCGATTTTTAGAACGCTCCAGCCTTCCAGCGGGACGCGGCCCGTCCGGTGCACTTCCGATATTGGTTTGCGCGTCAGAATGCACACTTCGATGGCGCGAATGAGCTTCTGTTGGTCGGCGGGCGCGATTTTCTGGGCCGCTTCCAGGTCCAGCCTCTTCAGAACGCGATGCAGATAGCCCGGCGGATGCTCTTCAATGGTTGCTCGGAGCCGCTCGCGCAATTCTTCCGAGCGCTGCGGGACGTCTGCGAGACCTTCGAGCATCGCGCGCAGATACAATCCTGTGCCAACAGCGAATACCGGCAGGCGTTCGCGCCGCCGCAACTCCTCGAGCGTGTGCAAAGCCAACTCGCGGTAGCCTCCCGCGGTTGCCGCCACCGTCGGCGCAAGAACGTCAATCAGATGGTGCCGAATGCCCTTGCGTTCAGCGAGGCTCGGCTTTGCCGTGCCAATATCGAAGCCGCGATAGAGCTGCGTCGAATCGCAGGCCACCACTTCTCCGCCAAACCGTTCGGCGACGTGCACCCCGAGCGCCGACTTTCCCGACGCCGTCGGACCAACGATGGCGACGAGAGGTAAGAGCGGTTTTTTTTTGCTCATCGAAAGAGGAGATGCCGCGCGCGAACAAGAATGAAAATGAACACGAAGATGGCCAGGAGAAGACTGCCCAACACTTGTTGGCGCGTGAGTTTCATGCTTCCTAATTGGAGTCGTTCGGCAGAATGTTGTAATAGTACCGGTAACGCAGTTCGATGTAAGGCCCCTTGAATTGTGAAGGCAATGGCTCGAATGGATTTGACGCCCGCACGGACGAAAAGGCAGCGCGATCCAGCGGCTCTTTCCCGGAATTGCGCTCGATGATGGGTTCGTTGGAAGGTACGCTGCCGTCGCGATTGATCCTGAACGTGAGATAGACGATGCCCTTCTCTCCTAGCTCGACCGACCCGGGCATCACCGAAAACCAATTCCTTTTCACCGTTACGTACACGCGCTGGAGGTAGCTGTTGAAATCCACACCCTCATCCGGCGTCAGCATTTCAATGCCGCCGTAGGCGGTGCCACTACCGCCACCACCTCTTCCACCACCGCCTGGGAGCTGGCCGCCGCCGCCGATTGGTCGGGGACCGGAAGGCCGTGTCCCTTTCAAAATGTCTTGAAGGCTCTGGCCGGGTGAATGATCGGTCGGAAGTTGCAATTTGGCGTTGGGCTGCGGGGTATCCGGCGCTTCCAATCTCAGCGCAGGCTTTGGCGTGTCCAGCTTTAAGGGTTGCTGAGTGTCGGGCGGGACGACCGTCTGCTTTGGGACCGGTGCACTCGGCAATTCTTTCACCGGACGTTCCGGTTGGGGCGCTGGTGCCGGCGTTGGAATGATGGGCGGCGCAACTTCACGCAACACGCGCGGATCGACATGGACTCGCGGCGGAGGTCCAGCCGGGCGAGGCGAAGGCTTTAGTGATTCCAGAGTCCCGGGCGGGAGCAGCGTTACCATTTGCCTCCGCGCGAGCTCCATCTCGGCTTGGGTCGGCTCGTGCGCTGGAAATAGCTTCGATTGGAACAGCAAAAAGACAAAAAAGAGGGCGTGAAACGCGATCGAAGAAAGCCGCGTTACGACTTGCCACTTGCTCTTCTTGTCGCCTTGCTCGGGAACAATTAGTTGCACTTCCCCGGTGCTGAAAATGTCCGGGTCGACCAGGTCTTCGGGAACGTGCAACGGGTACGAACTCATCTCCGGCGCTGCGGAGCCTGCTGGCAGGACGATGCGCTCGTCCATGTCGGTCGGCTGCACGGGCGTCGAATGGTCTTCCGTGACGTTGTAGGCTTCGCGATTCACATCGCGGGGCACGACCACACGCGTGGCGATGGATTCCAACGGCAAATTCGTGGGGATCGTCGAGTGCCCGTCTAACTGCACGATGGGCAGCATGGCCGGCACCAGCGTGCGCTCGTCCATGGTGGTGGGGCGGCGGCGCTGCGTCGGTACATCCAACGCCGTTGTTGGACGAGCATCGATCGGAACCAGAATCCGTGGAATCATCTTGTTTTGTCTTGTGTGGCGAACTTGCCTATTTGGACGCGAGCGGCATGGTCTTGGATGCTTGCCATCACGCGGGTGGCCAATTCCAGTGCCGCGCGACCTGCTGCACCGTTGGTGCGTGGTTCTTTCCGCGATCGCACGGCATCGACGAACGCTTGCAGTTCCGCGTGCAATGGCTCGACCGCGGGCGCATTAAGCTTTTCAAATCCAAATTCGGGCTGCGGGCCTGGCTTCTTCACGCCGATGCGCAGGGCGTCGCGACGCGCATAGTCCAGCGAAATGTATTCGTGCTGCTGGAAGAAGCGCATCTTGCGCACGCGCTCGGTGGAAACCCGGCTGGCAGTGATATTGGCTACGGCACCTCCCGCAAATTCCAGGCGCGCATGTGCGATGTCCACTTTTTCCGTCAAAACGGGAATCCCGACAGCTTTGACTTCCACCACGGGTTCGTTGACCAGCGCCAGCAAAATGTCCAGGTCGTGAATCATCAAGTCGTAGATCACGTCCACGTCGAGACTGCGCGGCGTAAAAACGCCCAGCCGATGTACTTCAAAAAACAACGGCCGGTTCAGGATCGGCTCAACCGCAATCACGGCGGGATTGAAGCGCTCAACGTGGCCCACCTGCAGGATCCGTCCGTTTTTCTTCGCCGCCTGAAGTAGCGCATCGGCCTCAGCGAGATTCACGGCCATGGGCTTCTCGACTAGAACGTCGAGACCCATCTCCAGAAGGCGACAACCTACATCCGCATGGGCGACCGTAGGTACGGCCACGCTCGCGGCGTCCACTCGCCCGCGCAACTCCTCCAAACTATGGAACGATGTCGTCTGAAATTCTTGCGCTACAGCCCGGGCGCGCTCTGCACTTTCGTCATAGACTCCGACGAGTTCCACGCCTTCGAGTTCCCTGTAGACTCGTACGTGGTTTCGCCCGAATTCGCCAGTGCCCACGACGGCGACGCGAATCCTTTTCGACTCTGCAGCCGCCGCGCTCATTCTTTGTTTATTCCCTTCGAAGCGTCTTTTGGTTCCGGCACGGCAAGCGGCGGAAAAGCCTGAATGGCGATTCCTGCGGCATCCGCCAATTCGATCAATTTTGCCCGGTCAAAAAGAAGCGTCCGCCCCGCGTCCACCGCAAGCGCGGTGGCACCCGCACCCCTCATCTGTTCGATGGTGGGCAAACCGACCACGGGTACATCAAAGCGCATATCCTGGCCCGGTTTGCTGACTTTCACGACCACCAGCGGCTTGCCGCCGGTGATGCGAGCGGCACGGGCGATGGTTTCGTCGGTGCCTTCCATGGCTTCCACAGCCACGCAAGCGCGATCGGCAATGACCACGGTTTGTCCGATGTCCATGCTGGCAATCTGCCTCCCGACGCCCAGTCCGTACTCCATGTCATCCGCCTCGTGTTCGCTTGGGCTGCGCCGCGTGAGCACGCCCGGATCTGGCACCAGCGGCTTGAGGAACATTGTCGAATCCACCAGGCGAATTCCTTCGTCTTCCAGCACGCGAGCGACGGCCCCAATCAGTGAATCGGTGTTTTTCCGCGGCAAGGAGAAAAGCAGCTTTGCGAGCTTCCAGTCCGGCCGGATGGCGCTGAAAATCTTGTTGTGTTTCACTTGTCCGGCCATCACTGCCTGTTTCACGCCTTCCTGATGCATCAAGTCAATGGTTTTGCTCAATTCGCCGAGGCTCACCCAGTGCACTCGTTTGGCAATTTTCTCCAGTTCCGGCGAGGCTTCTTCCTTCAGCGCAATGACCGCCATGTCGATTCCCTGGCTGCGCGCGCCTTCCAGCACCAGAAACGGAAAGCGCCCGTTTCCGGCAATCAGTCCCCAGCCTGTCGAATTGGTGTTCGCGTCCGGCATGAAATCAGCAGTCAGGAGCTACTTCACGATGCCGCGCTCGGCGCTCTCGATGAATTTGATCAATTCCTGCACGTCGGCGAAATCGCCCAGCGTTTTCCGCATTTCGGCAACGGCTTGCGAGGTATTCAGCTTCGCACGGAGCAGCAAACGATACGCGCGCTTCAACGCCTGCAGCCGTTCGGGCGAAAATCCTTTGCGCTCGAGGCCGATCGTATTGATGCCGAAACTTTTCGTTTCGCGTTCGGTGACGATCTTCGAAAAAGGCGGCACATCCTGGGTGATCACCGTCGAAGCGCCGATGTAAGCGTAGCGGCCGATGCGGCAAAACTGGTGCACCGGGCAAAACGCCCCGATGGTCACGAAATCTTCCACCGTGACGTGCCCCGCCAGAGTCGCTCCGTTGACGAAGAGCGTGTTGCTGCCGATCACGCAGTCGTGCCCCACGTGCGAGTACGCCAGAAAAAAATTTCCATCCCCTAATGTCGTCTTGGCGCCACCTTTTTGCGTGCCCCGGCTCACCGTTACGTTTTCGCGGAAAATATTGTTATCGCCGGCAATCAGTTCGGTGCGCTCGCCGCGAAACGTATAATCCTGCGGGTCGCCGCCAATCGCGCTGAACGCATAAAACACATTGTTCTTGCCGAACTTCGACGGACCGCCGACCGCCGCATGCGCGTGCAACACGCAGCCATCGCCCAACTCCACGTCTTCGCCGACCACCGCGTATGCGCCAACCTTGACGCCCTCGCCCAGTTTTGCGCTCGCTGCCACAATGGCTTGCGGGTGGATTTCGCGCATCGTCATTTCGTGGGTTCTTCTGCCTTGGCAGGGGGTTCCCGATCGATCATCTTGCACATCACGATGCCTTCCGCCACCAATTCCCCGTTCACCGTTGCCTTGCCTTCCAATTTGCAGAAGTCGCCGCGCCAGTTGAGCACGGTACATTCGATCCGCAACTGGTCGCCGGGCACCACGGGACGCCGGAAGCGCGCGCCATCAATAGCCACAAAAAAAAGCAGCTTGTTGGCGCGATCCGGAACATCCAGCAGCAGCAAAAGTCCGCCCGTCTGCGCCATGGCTTCGACAATCAGAACGCCAGGCATCACCGGCTTCCCCGGAAAATGTCCCTGGAAATAATATTCGTTCATCGTAACGTTCTTGATGCCGACGATACGCTTCAGCCGCTCCACCTCGACAATCGCGTCCACCATTAGAAATGGATAGCGATGCGGCAGCAGCTTCTGAATTTCCACAGTGTCCAGTATCATTCGCTCTCTCCGTCGCCGCGCACACCCTCAGCGGCGCCTGGCCCTTCCCCCGCAAACTTCTAATTATATGCGAACCGCTGCCCTCCGCGATACGCGCACCTGCTCGGCCACTGCAGCTGCTTGGCCCGAGCGAAGTAGCGCGGCCAGACCGCAGATTCTTGCCATCAGCGCGATGAACTTTGCCCGATTGCTCTGATCGCGTGGCATTGATAGCATGTCCGCGCCATGTCCGATAAAAACCTGCCCAAAGAACTCTTGCGCCTGCTGAAACCGCGGTTGCCGCAGATGCTCGCGACGCTGCGGCGGTTTGTGACTGCGGAATCACCTAGCCTGGAAAAGGCGGCTGCCGATCGTTGCTGCGGAGTCATCGCGGCGGAATGGAGTAAGCAGGATGTACGCGTGGAACGAATCAAGCAGAAGCGGCGCGGCGATCTTCTGCGAATCACGCACGCGCCGGGTAATTCTCGACCCTCAGGCCAGCTTCTTGTTCTGGGCCACTACGATACGGTTTACTCCACCGGAGCGCTCGCCAGGATGCCTTTTCGCGTGAAAGGCGGCAAGGCGTACGGGCCGGGAACTTTTGATATGAAGGCCGGAATTGTTCAAGCGCTTTTCGCGCTGCAAGCGCTTCAGCAGACGGAAACGCCACTTCGCAAGCGCCTCGTCTTCCTTTGGACTTCCGACGAGGAGATCGGCAGCGAAGCCTCGCGCAAATCTTTTGAATCGGAAGCGCACCGCAGCGATGCCGTCTTCGTCCTCGAGCCTTCTTTCGGCCCGCAAGGCTTGCTGAAGACGTCCCGCAAGGGTGTCGGTGAAGCTGAATTGATCGTGCATGGCCGCGCCTCGCACGCGGGCCTGGCGCCACAGGAAGGCATCAACGCCATCCACGAGCTGGCGCGGCAGCTTACGCGCATCGAAAAATGGAGCGATCTTCGCCGCGGCGTCGCCGTTAACGCCGGCATCATCGAAGGCGGCACGCGCACCAACGTCATTCCCGAACGCGCTCGCGCTGTTCTCGATCTGCGCGCGCTTCGGGTTTCCGACATGCGCAGCCTGGAGGAGCGCCTCCACGAACTGCGCCCCATTCAATCGGGCGCTCGGCTTGAGGTCACCGGCGGGTTCGACCGCCCTCCGCTCGAGAGTAAAATGAGCGCGGCGCTCTTTGAACGCGCTCGAATGCTCGCGCAGCAAATGGGTCTCACCGTGGGAGAGTGCACTGTCGGCGGCGGCTCCGACGGGAATTTCACCGCTGCGCTTGGTATCCCCACTCTCGACGGCCTCGGCGCCGTCGGCGACGGCGCGCATTCTGCGCACGAGCACATCCTCATCAATACTTTGCCGGTCCGCGCCTCTCTCATAGCCGCACTTCTTGCGACGAACTAGGGTTCTGAGACTTGGAATAACAAACGAGAAGGTCGGAGGGAGCTAAAGTAAATACCCGTAGAACTGGCTTAACGTCCGTAGGTCTTCCGGAGATAGTCCGCCGTGGATTGCGACACATCGTTGTAGTCGCTGTGGAGCACTTCCTTAAGCGCCTGTTCGGTGGCCATTCCTGCCCCGATGCGGTCAAGGATTCGTTCGATATCGCCCATCCCATTCGCCTGCACGATATATTCAACGTTCGCCAGCGCCCAAGCATAGGCATAGCGCGCCCCGTCCCCGCTCATGCCCATCCATGAGCCTTCCAGCCGGCCAAGGGCCGCAGCCCGCCCGTTGCTATAGATCTGCGCCAGTACCGCTGCGTTTTCGCCGCTGCGCTGCCCTTCCATCCACTGCGCCAATCCCTCCTGAATCCATGTAGGCGCGTGCCCATGTGTTTTCTGCTGAACAAAACTGTGCGTCAATTCATGCTTCAGCACCCGCGACAATTCCTGGTCCACGCCGGTCAATCCCTGCACCGGCACACGGATGCGCCCGTCATTCAGTGCACCCACCCATCCGGGAGCCTTGGTAATGTCCGCGAACGCTTCCTGCGTATACAAAATTACGCCGATGGAATCCGGCGGCGAATAGTTCAGCTCCGATTCGATGGCGGAAAAATGCATCTCCAGCGTCCGCAAGACGTCGCGCGCCAGTGCCGGCGCGGCTGCTCCGCTGTAGCGCAACGTAAAATGGCTGCTCTCGTTTTCCTTGTAGTTTTCTTCTTCCCTCTTGTCGCGCTGGGCCTTCTCGAGCGCCGCCCGCACTTCCGCATCCGGCCGCAAGGCCAGCGCCTTCTTCCATTCCGCCACAGCCTGGTCCAGTTTGTTCAAGCCGTAGTAAGCCCAGCCCGCCAGTTTGGGCACGTCCGGATTGTCAGGAGCCACCCGCCGCGCGTGCTCCAGGTATTCCAGCGACTGCTTGTATTCGCTGCGTCGAAGATGAGTGTAGGCCACGTTCATCAGCAGCGCCGGCTCGTCTGGATCGTAGATCAGCGCGGTGCGCTCATCAGCGAGGGCGTGCTCCATATCACCGTGTGAAATCTCAAAAGTGGCCGCCGCGTGGTGCCCCATCGCGGCATTGAAGTTGGCTTGCTTCGATCCCCCGCGCGCTTCGCTTTCGAGCTTGGCGATATACGAGCGGTCTATCGCTCCGCCATGAACCACGGCGCGCTCGATCGCGTCACTATCCCCACCGCTGATTGGTTGGGCCACCGGAGGCGCAATCGCCAGGTTTGCGGCATCAGCTCCCGGGCCGCCGGCCATCGGCACCGATCCACCCTTCTCAATATGATCGACGATTGATTTCGGCAGGCTCAATTCCCCCGCTGAGGTCAAATACTTTACCTTGTCGCCTTCTTCGACAGCGCTGAGCGCGCTGATGCGCCGCCCGTTTTTCAACACAATCGTATCCGCCGCTGCCCCGCGGCCCGTACAAAAGAGCGTGGCACACAGCAAAACCGCACGAATTCGACCTGTTGAAATCATTTCCGGTATCTTCACATTCTAATCCGCGGCGCCAAATGTCCGCGCGCCGCCTTGTTCCCTCATGCCGAAAGTGACTACACTTCTCCTATGAGGGTTGGGGTGGTATTTCTAGCGCTTGGGTTTCTATTGGCACCACCAGTCTTTCCAGACACGGAAAGATCGGCGCATGAACTATACGATGCGATCCGGGCGCTACGCGTCGATCCTACGAACGTTTATCGCATCGCTCCCGCCAATCACATCCAGTTGCGGCGCGGCGATGCAGTTCTCTCCTTCGAAGAGGGCACGCTCGCCTTTTTCTCCCCGCTCGATGGGCGGATTACCGGCGCGGTCTTTTCCGGGCGAGGCCACATTCTCGCAGCGCCTCGCGATCCCGTCGAAAAACAGCAGATGGGGCGCTTTCTTGGCGCTCCGGTGCTCGACCAGGAAATCATCAGCGGATATTTGCGCTTCACCGACGATACTGCGGACGAACTTCTTGGCCAATTCAGCGCCGCGCATCTTGCGGCTCAGACGGATGCCTCCGTTGGAGCGCAGTGGGAGTCAGCTGTTGCTGAACTGAATCCCAGCTATACCCTTCGTATTCTGTTTGACCTGCTGCCGTCAATTGCCAAACCTTGCTTTTATGCCGGGCTTGAAGGCGTCGTTACCGGCCCATTCGAGGTGGTGCTTGATACTCAGCGCGACGAACCGTTCGTCATCGGCCAGTTCCACAAAGCCGGCGGCAAGACTTTTTATGACGTTTGGACTTCTCATCGATTTCCGGACTCTCCCGTGCTTCCGGTGGCTTTTCGCGCCCTGCACTACTCCATTGAGACTACGATTTCCCCCAACAACTCTCTGGATGCCGCCGCCACCGTGCTCTTGCGCGCGGAAACGGGCTCCGAACGCATTCTAGCTTTCCAGCTTTCTCGGGCTCTGACCATCGACAGTGTCACCGGCGAGCACGGCGAACCCCTGGCCTTTTTCCAAAATGAAGGTATGAGCCTTCAGGAGCGCAGCGCGCGCGGCAACGACTATTTGGATGTCGTTCTTCCGCAATCTCCCGCGAAAAAGCAGGAATTCACGCTTCATTTTCACTACCGCGGCAACGTGATCCAGGACGCGGGCAACGGTGTGCTCTTTGTCGGCGCCAGGGAGAGCTGGTACCCCCACTTAGGGGATAGCACCGAATTCTCTTCGTACGAGTTTCTCCTGCGTTGGCCGCGCAAGCTGCGCCTGGTCGCCACTGGCTCCAAAGTCGAAGAGCACGAGGAGGGTGATTTCCGCGCCGGACATTGGAAATCGGAGAAACCGATTTCCGTCGCTGGCTTCAATCTCGGTGAATACGCCTCGGTCACCGTCGCCTCCGGAGCTCCTTCCATTGACGTCTACGCTAATCGCGAGCTCGAGGAAGATCTTCGGAGACGCATGGCCTCGCCGGACGCGGATGCCTTCTTCGGTGCTCCCGCACAATTCGGATCTGCCAGGGCGGGCCGCGCGATTTCCACGCCTCTCCCTTCCCCCAGCCCCGCCGACGCGCTCAAGCAACTTGGAAAAGAGATCGATTCCTCTATCCATTTTTACGAAACGTTCAGCGGCCCCTTCCCCTTTCACAACCTGAGCGTCTCGCAGATTCCTGGAACTTTTGGCCAGGGCTGGCCCGGCCTCCTCTACGTTTCGACTTATTCCTTCTTGCGTCCAGAAGCCCAGCAGCGCGCGGGACTCAGCGTCGCCAGCCAGGAGCATTTCACCGAACTGGTTCCGTACCACGAAGTCGCGCATCAATGGTGGGGCAACATGGTGGCCTGGTCGAGCTACCGCGACCAGTGGATTGACGAAGCCATCGCCAATTATCTTGCCGTGCTCTTTGCCGACACCAAAAAGAACCCGGATCACACCCTGCACGTCTGGCTCACACGCTATCGCCAGCAACTCACCGAGAAATTGCCGGGCGCCACCGAAGACGCGGGAGATATCGGCGCGCTCACTCTCGGCTCGCGCCTCAATTCCTCGAAGTCCCCTTCTGGCTATGAAGAAATTGTTTACAGCAAGGGCACATGGATTATTCACATGCTCCGGGAAATGTTGCGCCAGCCTAACGCCAGGAATCCCGATGCGCGGTTCACCGCGCTGCTGCAAACGCTTGTGACGAAGTACGCCTACCGCGCCCTCTCCACTGACGACTTGCGGCACGAAGTCGAAGTCGTCATGACCCCGGGCATGGACCTCGAAGGCGGGCGCTCTATGGAATGGTTCTTCGAAGAGTGGGTGCGCGGAACCGGCATTCCCCATTACCGCGTGGAATTCACGCTCCACCATACGGAAAAGGGCTATCAGATTCGCGGGAAGCTCTACCAGACGGGAGTGCCGCGCTCGTTCATCGCTAGGGTTCCGCTGTATTCCGGTGGCGCTGGACGGGGCACACTACTTGGCACGGTTATTGCCGCTGGGCCAGAAACAAACTTCCGCTTCGACACGCAAAATCTCACTCGCAAAATCGTCGTTGACCCACAAATGACCCTGCTCTGCACCTCGGAATAGTCGGCCGCACCACACATTTGGAGTGCGGCCGCTTGCTGCCGCTTTTCCTCCATTCACAGGCCTTCCTTACTTGAAGCGTTCCAGCAGCAACTGCTGTTCCAGGAGCGGGCTATCCAGATTGAGCTCGGCTTTTCCGTCCTCCCCCAAAATATAGGCGAACCCAAGAGGATCACCTGGGGCTCCGCGGAGCAACCCGGCCTGGACCAGATCACTCATGCGAGCCGGGCGTTTGCCAAAGCGCTTCGCGTATTCATCGGCGAGTAAGTCAAGCTGCCGGCAATCTTCTTTCACTTTCAACAGTTGCAAATGCATCAGCGCATTCTTCTTTATCGAGGGATCGCTCGTCGAATTGTAAATATCCTTCCACAAGAAGACCGAAGTCTCGAGGGACTCCCCTTCCGCCGCAACTTTGGCGGCCATCACTTTCATCCACAGTTGCGCGTTCGGTTTCTTGCTTCCTTCCAAGAAAGCTTCCGAAGCCTTCTTGTAATCCTTCAGATCGAAGTAGTAGATGAATCCGAGGTCTTCGTAGAGACGCCAATAATCCGGGTTTGTCTGGATTCCGCGCTCGATAAGTTTCACCGCCAGGTCCGGCCTTCCAGCGCCGGCCGGTGGGGCCTGGCTGAGAAACATGGCGCCGAACCGGTAGGAGATCAGCAGATTCGGATCGAGCGTCGTCGTGATGTCCAGAAGCGGCCAGAGCAACTCGAGATTCGCCTGCCCTCGCACGTGCTTGTTGCCATAGTATTGCACCACGCGCGTCCAATAAATGTCCGCCAGCAACGGCGCATATTCCAGGCTCATCACTTTCATGAGTTTGCCCGAGCGCAGCAGGACGTCGTCACGCTCCTGGCTTAACGACACGCGCTGCGCGTCAATGTCGTGCTGCAACCGCCAGATGCCCGCGAATCCCAGCGGCAGGACCAGCAACAGCAGCCACGCGATGGGATTTTGCGTTTTCATTTCAAATTCTTTCGTGAAAACACCGCCGCGGCAGCCGTCAAAACGATCGCGCAATAAATCGCGGTGTACAGCGTGTTTTGCAGAATTAATGCGCCCGGAACCGCTCGCCCGTGGGCGGCCAGGGCCATCACGTTGAAATTTTCAAAGTTGGGAAGCAAGTAGGAAAGCCATCTCGTGAAAACCGCCATCGCCGGGCTCATCACCTCCACAGGCAGGTTACGCAACTCCTGCACGTACAAACCGACGATGTAGAGGCCCACGGTGAACAGGATCGCCAGCAGCGGTGTCGTGAAGCACGAAAACAAAAGCGCCAGCGCGACGATCAGCGCCAGCTTCAGCCAAATGAAATATACCGCCACCAGGACGACTGCGTCACTTCTCTCGAGCGAATGCTTCACATAAATCATCACCAGCAATAGTCCTAGCGCCATCGCCGCCGTGTTTACCGCCAGCGTCAGAACCAGCCCTGCAAATTTTCCCAGCAAGAATTCCCATCGCCGCACCGGTTTCGCCAGCAGAGCGTAGAGTGTGCGCTTATCCATCTCCTTCGAAACCAGCGCGACGCCGATGAAAATGGAAATCAGCAGCCCGATCACTGAAATGGCGCTCAAGCCCAGGCTCACGATGACCGTCTGCTCGATGCCGATCGAAATCTGTCCCACGGCGATGGCCGCAGCCATCATCAGCAGCGCGAAAAACACCAGGTTGTAGAGCACACGGTCGCGCACTGCTTCCCGAAACGTGTTCAATGCCACTACGCTGGCGCGCTTCATTTCCCGCTCACTTCCACCGCGGAAGCTTGCGCGCGGTCTGCCGCCACCAGATCCATGAAGAATTCTTCGAGCGTCGCTTTCACTTGTGACACGGAAAGGATGCGCGCCCCGGCCGCTCGCAACTGCTCGATAGCCGCATAAATCTCATCCTCAGCCACTTGCAGCCGGTAACGGTCGCCCGTGCGCGTAGCCTTGGCCAACAGCGGCGCGTTGCTCGCCGCCGTCAGCTCAAAAAGAATCTCCATCCCCTGAGTCTTCATGTCCACGAGAGTGCCCGGCGCGCCGACCCCGCGCAGTTTTCCACCCACAATCACGCCCACGCGGTCGCACAACATCTCCGCGTCGGAGAGGATGTGCGTGGAGAACATCACCGTCTTCCCATCCTTCTTCAGCTCCAGAATAATGTCGCGCACCTCGCGCCTGCCTAGGGGGTCCAGCCCCGACATCGGCTCATCCAGGATGACCACTTTGGGATCGTGCAGAATCGCCTGCGCCAGCCCCACGCGCTGCAGCATCCCTTTCGAGTACTTGCGAAGCTGGATCTTTCGCGCAGTTTCGAGTCCGACTTTTTTCAGCATAAGCTCCACGCGCTCTTTGCGGTCAGTGGCAGTCAGATCGTGGAACCGCGCGAAATAGTCCAGCACTTCCGCCGCGGTCAGGTAATCGTAGAAGTACGGCTGCTCGGGCAGGTAACCAATGTCGCGGTGCATTTCCACGTCGCTGATCGGCTTGCCGAGGATTCGCGCGTTCCCCGCCGTCGGGAAAATCAGCCGCATCAGCAGCTTGATCGTGGTGGACTTGCCGGCGCCGTTCGGCCCGATAAAGCCAAACACCTCGCCGGTCTCCACCTGCATGTTCAACCCTTCGAGCGATGTCTTTTTCTTGAGGTGCAGAAACCCGAAGGGATATTCCTTGGTTAGATTTTCAATCTCAATCGCCGAGCCTAGCATGGATTCATTGTTATCAAGCCCAGCCCGACGGTCAATCGCTCAACTCAGGAGTGTGCACGGAAAGAAACTACAGAGAAGGCTACAGAGAAAAGGAAGACTCGGCAAAATCAGGAGTCGCCGCGGACCTGGCCGATCTGCACCAATTCTGGTGCCGGTGTCGCTGGAGGCGTCATGGGCATCGGTTTCAAGTTCTGCGGGTCGCGCCAATTATCCAGTATTCCGACCTGCTGCACGCAGGAAACCGTGCACCGCGGCGCGCAAAACTTCTTCGTCGAGTACTCCCGGTGCCGCATCTCCGGCGTGTACTGCGAAAGCGGAATCCCCGGATACCCGCGCTGCTGCGAGCACCAGTGCACCAGTCCGTCCTCGCAAATATAGAGGTACCGCGACCCTGAGCGGCAGCGCCAGTTGTGTTCCTTCCCGCGCGCCACGTTGTGCTGGAATTCGTTGAATCGCGAGTACGACCGCTTTCCCAGCGTCATCACTTCTTCAAAGATTTCCTGCTCACGCGGTCCCAGCGGCTTCAATTGCCCATTGTTGTCGTGAATGATCCCCACTGTGCTGGTGAACCCGAGCGCCACGGCGCGGTGGGCGATTTTCAGCGCATCTTCCGGATCTTTTACGCCGCTTCCCAACACCGAGTTGATGTTCACTTGAAACACCGCGTACTGCGACAGCATCACCAGCCGTCCATCCAGCGTCTTCAAGCTTTTCTTGGAGACTTCGTCCGGCACCACGTTGTCAATGCTGATCTGCAGGTGCTCCAACCCCGCCTCGTTCAACCGCTCGATGCGTTCTTTGTTCAGGTAAAAACCATTGGTAATCAGCCCGGCGATCATTCCGCGGCGCCGCATGTGCCGGATCACTTCATCCAGATCCGGATGCATCAGCGGTTCGCCCCCGCTGATGGTGATGATCGAAGTCCCCATGTCCGCCAGCGCGTCCAGCCGCTTTTTCATCTCCTCCAGCGGCACCGGCTTCGAGAAATCGTCATATTCGTTGCAGTAGGTGCAAGCCAGGTTGCACTGCCGCATGGGGATGATGTGCACCAGGATGGGGTGCTTCGTCGACACGAGCGCCTTCCCGATCATCTTCAGCTCGCGCGCGCGCGTCCGCAGAAAACGCAACCGTCGCCGCAACCGTGTTTTCGCGGTTGCCCGCACTGCCTTTGTTTCTTCAGCCATGAGAGAAGCAGAATCCCCTAAGTGAAAATTATACATGATGACGCTGAACGCTGGTGCCCTAATGCCTTACGCGTACTCTTGCCCTCGTCAAACCTGCGACTTATCCTGGATTTTCGATCACAAAGAAACGGTTTGGCGCCCGCCCCCTATCCCCAAATGAACTGTAGTCCCGCAGATACCCACCTAACCAATGGCACCTCGCGGTCGTCCAATCCCCGAAGGTCTTCGTAGTCGAAGAGGTTGCCGCGCGAGGTGCCCATGCAATCCATGGTTCCCGACTTGCTCTATGCCGCCCGCGAACTCCGCAAGCGGCCGGGTTTCACGCTGACCTCAGTCCTATCCCTCGCCCTCGGCATCGGCGCCACAAGTGCCGTCTTCAGCGTCATTTACGCGGTCCTGATTGACCCTTTCCCATATCCCGGCTCCGATCGCATTGTGGAACTGCGGCTTGTGGACAAATCCGGCAGCGATCGCTTCGCCGGCACCAGCGGCCAACAAGCAGACCAGCTTCGCCAGGCGAAATCGATCGAAGACGTCACCCTGATGGATTGGTGGAACCTGACTACTACGGACGGCGACCTCCCCGAAGACGTGCAAGCGATGTACATCGATCCGAACGCCCCGAATCACTGGGGCATCCGGGCTTTGATGGGACGCTGGCTGATTCCCTCGGACGCGCCTCCGGGACAAACGCCACAACCGGTCGTGGTGCTGACCTACCATTTCTGGCAGCGCTATTTTATGGGCGACCCCAATGTGATCGGGCGCACCATTCAGCTTGTCCATAAGCCGTATCAGATCGTTGGTGTGATGCCCCCGCGCTTCAAATGGGGCGACCCGGATATGTACGTGCCGCTAAAGGTCACTCAAGATCCCAACGTCCGGTATGCGGCTTCCATCAAGCTCCGGCCAGGTGTGAACCCGGAGCAAGCCAGCGCGGAACTCCAGCCTCTCTTAGAGGACTTCGCGAAGCAAGCGCCCACACAATATCCGGAAAAGTTCAAAGTCAAGCTGCGCAGCATCGTGGAGGTGTATGCGCGACCGCTGGGGCCCACACTTTATTTGCTGCTGGGCGCGGTCGCATCACTCCTGCTGATTGGCTGTGCGAACGTCTCCATTTTGCTTCTGGCACGAGGCACGGAGCGGCAGCACGAACTTGCCGTGCGTGCCGCCATCGGAGCCGACCGTTTCCGCATCATCCGCCAGTTGCTCACGGAGTCGCTCGGCATCGCCACAACCGGCGCCGCACTAGGCATTCTCCTCGCATGGCGAGGGCTGTCTTTCCTCGTATCGCGCCTGCCGGAAAATTCGTTTCCCGCCGAATCCGTCATCAAGATGAATATTCCGGTATTACTCTTCAGCGTCGGCTTGGCGTTTGCCACCGCCATTCTTTTTGGTCTCTGGCCGGCCCTGCAGCTCTCGCGGCCGGAGATCGCTCGGCTGATGCAGGCCAGCTCGCGCCGCGTGGCCGGAAGCGTGGGAGCGAGGCGCAGCCACGGCGCGATGGTGGGCGCTCAAGTTGCGCTGACTCTTCTCATGCTCACCGCGGCTGGTGCCGCGGGCAAAGGCTTTCTCCGCCTCGTGCACGCGGATCTCGGCTACGACCCCCACAATGCCATGTCCCTCCCCATTCCCGTGCACGAAAACACGCACGTGACCTGGAAAGACCGCGCCGAATATTTCGAGCAACTCCGCGCCAAAATCGCTGCAATGCCGCAGGTTTTGGCCGCGGGCATTTCGACAAACGCGACTCCGCCCTCGAGCGGCTGGCGCCAGAACATTGAAATTATGGGCAGCACGGCCTCGGAGAAACCTGAAGTGCGCGTGAATTTCGTCAGCCCGGAGTATTTCCCTCTCCTTCACATCCCCTTGTCGCAAGGCCGCCTCTGGGATCACGCCGAAACCATGCGTGGCGCTCCGCTTGCCGTCATCAACCAGACCATGGCGAAACAATATTGGCCCAACGGCGACGCCATTGGCCGTCAGGTCCGCATACCTTCGCTGAAGGACCAGCCGCCCTATCAGCGGGCGGTTCCCGGAAGCGACGGCTGGCTGCAAATTATCGGCATCGTTGCCGACGCGCGCGATGATGGCCTGCGAAATCCCGTAAAGCCTGGGGTCTATATTCCTTTTACAACGCAGATGTGGATGTTTACCCAAATTCTCGTGCGCACGCGCGTCCCGCCGCTTTCTCTGTTGCACGATATTCGCGCGCAAATTGTGCAAATCGATCCGGAACAACAGACCATGCGCGTCCGGGACCTCGATCAGTGGATTACCACCCAGCAGGAGTATGCGCAGCAGCGGCTCGTCGCAACCCTATTTGGAATTTTCTCGGTTCTGGCGCTGGCGCTCGCCGCCGTCGGCCTCTACAGCGTCGTCTCCTACGGCGTCGCCACGCGCACCAACGAATTCGGCATTCGCATGGCCCTCGGCGCAAAAGCCGCTGACGTCTTCCGCATCGTCATGTCTTCGACGGCACTCAATGTAGGCGGCGGTCTGGCGGTCGGTCTTCTGCTGAGCATCGCGTTCGATAAGCTCGCCACCAAGTGGGTGATGGAGAGTTCTCGCGACCCGCTTATCCTCGCAAGCGTAACGCTGCTGCTCATCCTCGCCGCCGCGCTCGCCTGTCTCGTTCCAGCCCGTCGCGCCGCCTCCGTCGATCCCATGGAGGCTCTGCGCTACGAGTAGCAGGCATCGTTCAAACAGATAGTTTTTTTGTGGCCTGAACCTTCTAATTGCGAAGAGGATTTCCCCAGTTCGCCGTCGAGAGCGAAGTATCGGCATCAACATACGCGGTCACCGGTGTGCCTGGCTTGATCTCCGCGTCTTTGCCATGCCTGAACAGGGTGAAAAGGCCTACATAAGGAACCAACACAGCCGCGTTCGGTGGCTTCGGTTGCCCTTCCAGCGTCTGGGAGCCCCACAATTTCACCACGTTGCCGTTCGCATCCAGCGAGTTCAATTCGAATGCGATATTGCCCGGCGCGCCGCCGGCCCCAGTCTTGTCAACTTGCGTCACGGTCGCCACCGCAGTCGCGCCCTTCGCGACCAGTAACATGTCCCCCACACGAATTTCCTCCGCCAGCGTCAGTTGAATCTTGTCTCCTACATCCGCCGTTTTGGAATTCACACCCGTGGCAAATACCAGATGCACAGGAGTTCCTTGCCGAAGAATGGCGCTTCCCTCCACGATCGACAGAGGAGCTTGCTCAGGCGTCAAAGCTTTCGATGGCCCGAGTTGTGTTCCCTTAATCGCATATTGCGCGCTCGCCACCATGCTCCGCCCGAAGTACGGCCCCGGCGCGATCGCGATTGCATTCAGCGTGGTCGTCGAATCAATCGTAATCGGCCCGGTGTATCGCTTCGACGCAGCCGTCGGCGTCCATCCATCCGTGGTGTAGTAGATCACCGCTCCGCGTGTCGAGTCGCGAATCTTCACCGTCGTGGTCCCCGAATAGATCCCCGGCTTCACCGAGAATGTTGGCTTGGCCGCATACGCACAGCACAGACTTGTGTTCGCGGAATTCGAAGCATCCGACAGATTCTGCATCGTCTGCCGTGTCGCTTCATCGCTCGCTCGTTGGGTGTCTTGCTGGAGCTGCTGCATCTGCTGCTGCGCTTGTTGCATCGCTTGTTGTGCCGCCTGCTGCGCGGCCTGCGCCGCCTGTGCGCCGGGGTCATCTTGAGCCCGCGCGCAAAGACCACTCACCATCAATATCGTCACTGCGAGAAGAGTGCGCCGCATGGGATCCACCTTCCTCTCTATGCATGTGACGTTTAGGAGCCGTGCCCCGTTACGTCCAAATTTGGTGATTGTTCACTGATTAGTGAAACGCTTCTCAAGGCGTCTTAAGATACTCGCAGTTGTCATCTCGTGGCCACAAATTCACTTTTTCAAAGTGGTTTGGGATGCGCTGCAATAGCCTCGCGGAACACCGCCAGATTGTTCTTATCTACTGCTGCCGTCCCCGTATCAACCCAGCTCGGCAGCGGCGGAGCCGGCGCCGTTCGCCAGTCCTTGAACTCTTTCACCGCATTGTGATGCAAGTCGTCCAGGAATTTCAGGCCGTAGTAGCTCATCACATACGGCTTCTGCGCGATCGTCGACGAAATCGACCCCTTCTCGATCAACTCCAGAGTCTTCGGATCTTTGTCGAACGCCACGATCGGCAGCTTGCCCGCCAGATCAAAGCGGTTCAGCGCATCCGCCGCTCCGGGGCCGCCTGTCGCTTCCAGGCAAATGATTCCGTCAATTTTTTCCTTCTTCAGGATCAGGTCGGAGATCTGGTCAAACGCGCTGCGCCAATCTCCCTTGTCATCCAGGATCTTCGTCAACTTCATCGCCGGAAAGTTTTTCAGTCCGTCGGCCACTCCCGCCAATCGATCGTCCAGGTTGCGCTGCCCAGGAATCGTAATCACCACGATATTTCCTTTGGGAGCCAGCGCCGCCATCCGCTTTACACTTTCTTTCCCCGCCTTCACGTTATCCGTTCCGATATACAGCACCCTCCTCGACTCCGGCACATCCGAATCCACGCAAATCACCGGAATGCCCGCCGCCACTGCCTTATCGATGTCCGCCTTGAAAAAGTCCGTTCGCGCCGCGGACAGGCAAATCCCTGCCGGCTGTTTTTCCACGATGTTCCTGAAGATCGTCGCTTCCGCGCCCGGATCATACGTCGCCGGACCGACCATCTCGGCCTTGACCCCGAGGTTTTGGGCCGCGTCCATGAAGCCTGCTTGCGCTTCCTGCCAGTACGGCAGATTGATGTTGGTCGCTACGAAATAGTACTTCTCCGTTTCCTCGTGGTAAGGTTTCGCGCATGCACCAATGATCGCCGCCACCAGGAGAATAAGAAAAAATGCCCATGTTGCCGCATATTTCCTCATCGTCTTTCTCCTTTCGCATTCCGTCCGGCCTTCGAGATTTTCCTCGCACCGATGGCTCTCTGGTTGTTAGGGAATTCTCCTTGCTGCTCTCGGAGGCCGAATCGCAACCGGATTCTAGCACCGCACGTCCCTGCCGGTGCATCTATTTGATTCGGCAACAACCTGCTCGGCCGTTCGCCATGGAACGTAGACGCACCTAATCCTTCAATCTTCCATGCCATCAAAACTATTTAGGGTCTTACTTCAGGATTTCTTGCGAAACTCTTCGGCAGGAACCGCCACCACTTTGCCATCGCGCCAGATGTAAAGAGGCAGTCCCTCTCGCGCGTGCTCTTCGACCACTTCCTCCATTGCGGCCTGCATAGCCAGGGCGGCCCGCTCCAGAAGAGGCAACTCGAGTATGTCTGGTGGTGGCTTAATCATCGGCATCCATATCGCAACACCAGTTCATTGTATCGCTTTCTCTCGATTATGAGTAGCTTACCTTCTTCTTCAGAAGCAACAATGGATAGCGAAGGTGTGGAATTGTCGAACAAAATCCACCTATCCGCGAGCGCGCGATAATGTGTTAAGAAATTCGCGATCGACCGGTCGAAACGCCTAAGCACTACAACCTCTGGCACATTGTGGCCACCGCGCGATACCCGCTCTCTAATTCTCTCGAGCGTGAGCTCAACGCCAGGGACCCATAAGTAGAAAAGGTGAATGCGGTAGCTGTGTTCCTTTAGTTGGCGAATCACGCCCATATGACTTCGCCCCGAAAGGGTCGTTTCAAACCCAAAGTCAACCTCTCTATTCATTGAGAACCGAATTTCGTCAAGCATTAGCCGACCTGCATGAATGGCCGCCGACTCAGGAGAGAAGGGCGAAACGCCCTGAGCTATAAGATCTGCGTTGATGAAATTCTTGCAGTCCGCGTAAATTGGCAAAAACTTTCGAGCAAACGTGGTCTTTCCGACTCCATTTGGTCCCGCGATGATGTAAACGTTTGGGCTCACGCTAAGGCAAAAGCCTACAGTCAGCTAACGCTCTTCGCAAGGAAACTCCGCCTTTTCGCTCTGTCGACCATCCAATCCGTTTGGTTGTTATCTCGCTGCATCTAAACCACTTACTAGTAACCACTTGACAAATTATTTTATTGTGTTATAATGCAGCCTTGAATCGGGCACATTTCCTCCCGTGCCCCCGCGCTTATGTTCGCCCGCCAGGCAGTACTTCTAACTTCTTCAAAATCAACTTATCATCAAGGATTACTCTTCTATAAAGACAGTCCTTCCACAACTTATTTAGAATCAACACTTTTAGAAGTGTTCATTCTAAAGAACTTCATCCCTCCTAGAATGAACACTTTTGAAAAACCCCCAGGGGGGTGGGTTCTTATGGTTAACCAGCTATTCCTTCGGAGTAACTCTTCCCTGCCTCAGACCTCCCATCTTCCGTACACTCTTCCAAGTTCCGTATCCTCCAACCCCTTTATTTGCCACTCTTACGAAAACACCGGGGGTGTGGGGGTATTCTTCCCATTCTGGAACTCCTCCCTCCCTCACCTCCAAGCCTCGCTCTTTTTCCTCACTGTCAACTTTCAACTGTCGACTGTCAACCTCCCCCCGGGCGCTAGTCACGAGTCACTAGTCACCAGTCACTTCCTGCTAGAATCGGGGCAGCAGCCATTCAAGGAGTCCTCCCATGTCTGAAGCCATGCAATCCGCACTGACTGTCCCGACTCGCACCGAGTCTGACTCCATGGGCAAGATCGACGTCCCCGCCGACCGCTACTACGGCGCGCAAACCGCCCGCTCGCTCATCCATTTCAACATCGGCAAGGACACCATGCCGCCCGAGCTGATCCGCGCCTTCGGCATCCTCAAAAAAGCCGCCGCGCTCGTCAATCAGGACCTGGAAAAACTTTCGCACGAAAAGTGCAGCCTCATCATGCGCGCCGCTGATGAAGTCATCGAAGGAAAACTTAACGAACACTTCCCTCTTCGCGTTTGGCAAACCGGCAGCGGCACGCAGACCAACATGAACGTCAACGAAGTTATTTCCAACCGCGCCATCGAAATTGCTGGCGGCGAAATGGGCAGCAAAAAACCCATCCATCCCAATGACGATGTAAATATGTCGCAGTCCTCCAACGACACCTTTCCGGCCGCCATGCACATCGCCGCCGCCACGGAAACGGCGCGACGCTTGCTCCCTGCCCTGAAAAATCTTCGCGACGCGCTCGACGCCAAAGCCAAGGAATTCGCCGGCATCGTAAAAATTGGCCGCACCCATTTGCAGGACGCCACGCCGCTCACTCTCGGCCAGGAATTCTCCGGCTACGTCAATCTTCTCGACCGCGATGGCGGCCGCATCGCCGTCGCTCTCGACGGCCTCTACGATCTCGCCATCGGCGGCACCGCCGTCGGCACCGGGCTCAACGCGCATCCCGAATTTGCCGTTCGCGCCGCGCGCAAAATCGCCGAACTCACGGGCCTCCCCTTCCGCTCGCATCCCAATAAATTCGCTGCGCTCTCCGCGCACGACGAAATCGTCTTCGCCTCCGGCGCATTAAAAACTCTCGCCGCCTCACTCATGAAAATCGCCAATGACGTTCGCTGGCTTGCCTCCGGCCCGCGCTGCGGCCTCGGCGAACTCATTCTCCCCGAGAACGAGCCCGGTTCCTCCATCATGCCCGGCAAAGTGAATCCCACGCAGGCCGAAGCTCTCACCATGGTGGCCGTGCAAGTCATGGGCAATGACGCCGCCATCGGCTTCGCCGGCTCCCAAGGCAACTTTGAACTAAATGTTTTCAAGCCCGTCATGATTTTCAACTATCTCCACTCCGTCGAACTCCTGGCCGACTCCTGCAATAGTTTCGTGTCCCATTGCGTCCAGGGCATCGAAGCCAATTACACGCAAATCGAGCACTACGTCCACAACTCGCTGATGCTCGTCACCGCCCTGGCCCCCAAAATTGGCTACGACCAGGCCGCCCAGGTCGCCAAAGCCGCCCACCACTCCCACATCAGCCTCCGCGAAGCCGCCCTCAAACTCGGCTACGTCACCGCCGAAGAATTCGACGCCCTCGTCAAGCCCGAGGACATGACCCATCCATGAACTGGTATGACAAATGATTAAGTCTGTCTTGATCTGGTTCAGCGGGGCATCGCTGATCGCGATTCTCCTCGTCCAGGGCTACCCGATTGAGTACTGGGAGCTATCCCATCGTAGTGTTTCGACACGAGGAGTTGTTACGCGTCTTGAGCCGAGAAATCATCAAGCCGTTCATTACTCGTTTGAAGTAGCAGGTCGCTCGTACGAGCGTGTTGGTAGAGCTGAATTCGGGAATCCTCAGTTCGGTTTCCTTTCGGTAGGACAGCCCGTGTTCGTCTATTACCTCCCTGAGAATCCTTATGTCTCGTGTATGGGATACCCGGCGGATTTACTGAAAAACGAGGAAGTATCTATTTTTCTAGCCAGCTTTATAATGCCGATCTTTGTGCTCGTCGTCTGCTGTGTAAAGTATCCGAAGTTCAGGAGCTGGCTTGTACGATGAATTCAGAACTCACAATCGAATCCGATTTCCGCAAGAAAGTTGGTCCTACTTTATTTGTAATATGGCATTTCGGAACTATTCTTAACGATCTCCACTGGGAGTCCATATGGTTCGCAGCGCCATAATCCGAACCAGAGGAATTTTACTTTGCGGCAGTCTTGCGAGCGTGCAGCAGTGTAATGGCCAGGCTCAATACTCGCTGAAGCCGACGCCGAAGACGGTGGCTTGGGGATATTACGATGCGAAAGCGGCGCCGGCGTTGCGCATCAGACCAGAACTGGGCGGGCGGTATCCTGCTAAACGTGATATCCTATGATTGCATGGCGAGAAAAAATATTACAAAGCTCGATCAGGCCGCGAAACGTCTGGCTGAAATCGTTATGGAGCAGTTGTCCTCCCTGCCGCTCGAAAAGGCCAAAGCAATACGGGAGGAAATCCGCCGCTTGGCGGCTAAGCCTTCCCGCCGCGGAGGTCGCGGAAAAACTTCACCGCCTCGGCGAAACGCGGGTCCTCGTCCTTTATCCCGAGCTTCCGCAAAATCTTCATAAACTCCCGCTCGTCGTCACTCCTCAAAATCTTTTTCAGTTCACGCAGCAGCGCGGTCTTTTCCTCGAGCGTGAACCTGTATTTTTCGGCCATACGCGGGCAAATTCTAGCAGACTTCCCCGGCCGTTGTTAGCTGTTGATGTTTATACCCAACTTGTTATCCAGGAGGCCGCTTGAACAAGCGAATCGTGACTCTCGCTCCGGCAATCCTTGCCGTCGTTTCCTTGTTCGCAGGATCAGCACACGCGCAGGCGACGTACACGCTGAAACCGACGCCGAAGACGGTGGCTTGGGGGTACTACGATGCTCAGGCCAAGCCGGTGTTGCGCGTCAAGTCGGGCGATACGGTGGAGATTCAGACGCTGATTACAAACAGTCCGAAGCGGCTGGAAGATGCCGGCTTGCCGCCGGAGCAGGTCGAGCAATCGCTGCGTGACATCACCGATCAGGTGAAGGACAAAGGGCCGGGCGGGCACATTCTCACGGGACCGATCTACATTGAAGACGCGCAGCCCGGCGACGTGCTGGAAGTAAAAATTCTCGCCATAAAACTCGCCCTTCCATACGCCTACAATGCTTTCGGCCCCGGCCGCGGCTATCTGCCCGACGATTATCCTTACGCGAAAATGAAAATCATTCCGCTGGATGAAAAGCGCATGGTGGCGAAATTCGCGCCGGGCATCGAGATTCCGCTGCATCCCTTTTTTGGCAGCATGGGCGACGCGCCGCCGGAAAGCGCGGGCCGCTTCAACAGCGCTCCGCCGTGGATTATGGCCGGCAATCTCGATAACAAGGACCTCGTCGCCGGCACCACGCTCTACATTCCCGTGCACGCGCCCGGCGCGCTCTTTGAAGTCGGCGACGGCCACGCCGGACAGGGCGACGGCGAAGTGGACATCACCGCGCTCGAAACTTCGCTCATCGGCACGTTTCAATTCATCGTGCGCAAGGACCTGCACCTGAAGTGGCCGCGCGCCGAAACCCCCACGCACTACATCACCATGGGCCTCAACGATGACCTGAACGCCTGCGCTACGCTCGCCGTCCGCGAGATGATCGATTTCCTCGTCACCGAAAAACGTCTCTCCCGCGACGACGCCTACATGCTCTCCAGCGTCGCCGCCGATCTCCACATCACCGAACTCGTCGACGGCAACAAAGGCGTCCACATGATGCTCCCCAAATCCATTTTTGTGGGGTCGCCAACGAAATGAGTAACGCGCAACGCTGTCATCCCGAGCGTAGCGAGGGATCTGCTTTTCTCGGTTACGGCATGCGACGGTCAGTAATCGTAGATATGTTCGATCTTGATTCCACCGCCTGTAAAACGGCGGATCAGCGAAGGCAAAGCTCGCACGCGGCATTCGAGCGCAATGCGTTTCGCGCCAGGTTGCGTAAGAACGTTCTCCGTAAAAAGCAGCGTTCCATCGCCCGCCGGCACATCGTAGGCCCAGCCGTTCGGCACGACTACCGTGACCATGATTTCGTCGTTTCCGGCGACTTGCACAAAATGAACGTCGCGCTCGGCCAGTTTGACAGCCAGGTCCGTGAATTCCTGGTAGCGCGGAATGATGACGACGTACGATTGCCGGCTGACTTCCTTCGCTTTTTCTTGAGTCACCTTGATTCGCGGAAAATCGCGGAACAGCGTTTCCGGCGCGTTCTCAACCCACGTGTACGTTTCGTCGGATTCAGCGCCGTACGCCAGGTGACTGGCCAACTGCATGGCTTCCGCGTACACCGCTTCGATGCCGTAGTCCACGCTGAGGATGAATTTGCGCTCCCAGCTGCGGACCGGATGCTTGCCCCAGAGCGGCGTCTCTTTCCAAAGCTGTTTGAGTGCGTGCGCGAAATGAAATTCGTAGAACGGGCGAATGTAAACGAAGTCGGCGTATTCGCGCGCCACGCGCGCGGCGTACGCATCTTCTTCCACCAGTTCGTGCGAACTGGTCCATTCGCTGAGTCGGCCAATGCTTTGTTCGTACGCGCCGCGAATCGAATACTCCAGCGCAAAACTTCCGCCCAGCACAAACGAGCTCAAGTGATCGCCAAAATTGAATTGATGCCGGCTCTGTGTCAGCCCGCAAATGAAACAGTACGATTTCCAGTACTGGCCGATCGAAGCGAAATACGGAAATCCGCTGGGGAGATTTTTCGGCAGGTATTGCGCGCGTTCCTCGTAGCTCCAGACGATGTACCACTCGGGATACGAAAAATACGAGTCCTCGACGGGCCGACGGTTCTTTTCCCCAATGTCCGGAACGACCGTTCCCTGCTCTCTCACAATCGTCGTCGGAAGCGGCCCGACGCTGGGCTTCACAAAGGCGCATTTCAGCCAGAACACCGCGATGAACAAAATGATGGCGCCAAAGCAAATCAGAAAAAATGGCAGGACTCTTCGTTTCAGGAAGCGCTTCAGCCCTTGCAGCATCCGGCGCTCACGCTTCCGCGGCGTTGCGGCTCACTTTAGCAGCGATCCAAAAGGCGGCGATGAAAATCAGGATATGCGGACCATTCACGAGAATATTGGTTTTCAGGGAAATGTGGCCGAGGTGGGAGAAGAAATAGACAGCGACGTCGATCAAATACCAGACGCCAAGAACGTAAAAGTAAATTCGCGCTCCTTTCGGCCCGGAGAGCGCCCCAATGACACCAAGCGCGCCGGCGCCGAGATGCCCGAGGTCGACGATCATCGTCATGTGGAAGAGGCCAAACATCAGGCCGTTCGCGTCCATGATTCCGGGAACGTAGTCGAGGAGGTATACGCCGAGAAACAGCGCCGCAAATCCCCAGGCACACTTTTGGATCGTCGTAATTTGCTTGGGCATAGTAAACTCCCGGTCGGCTTAGACCGAGCATAGTTACTCTATACTTGCCGGGAAAGCAACACTTTCGGCGCGATGATGCAAAAAACAACCTCCCCGCATCGCAGACGGCGCTGGCTGATCGCACTTTTGCTCCTGGCGTCGCTGCTGGTCGTGGCTGCGAAAAAGTTTTTTGATTACTCCGCCGCGCCCGCCAAGGAAAAAGAATCGGACTTTGTTTATCCGCCGAACCCGGATCAAACCAAGCCCACGACGCTGGTCTTGCAGGCTCCTCCCTCGCAGCAGTTGCCGTTCGAGCAAGTCGGCGGCTACATCAATGACGCCAGTCACCTGAACAAAACCGCGGTCTACGGCATCGTTAGAATTACCACCGTCGAGAATATTCAGAAAGCTCTGCAATTTGCGCGCGACCACAAACTGAAAGTCACCGCCGCCGGTTCCCGCCACAGCATGGGCGGGCACACCTTCGTCAAGGACGGCCTCGTTCTCGACATGCGCGGCTTCAACCAGGTGCGGCTCGACAAGGAACATAAGATTCTGAACGTGCAAACCGGCGCCACCTGGAAGCAATTGCAATTGTTCCTCGACCCACAGGGACTCTCGGTGAAAGCAATGCAGTCGATCAATATTTTCACGGTGGGTGGAACGCTTAGCGTGAATGCGCACGGAATTGCGCACAACCCGGGACAAGTGGCGCCGACGGTTCGTTCGTTTCGCATCTTGCTGAGCAACGGAGAAATCAAAAATTGCAGCGCGACGGAGAACGCCGAATTGTTTCATCACGCGCTCGGCGGATACGGATTGATGGGCATCATTCTCGACGTGGACCTGGACGTCGTCGAGAATGAAATGTATGCGTGGAAAACGCATTACATGAATTACAAGGATTTCGCGGACTACTACAAAACAAATGTCGATGGGAATCCAGGAATCGGCCTCGCCTACGGGCGGCTTTCGATGTCGCCATCCACTTTCTTAAAAGAGACGGCGATTCACACGTATGAGAAAATGCACACGGAAGTGCCAGTTGTTCCTCTAAAGCTGCCGGGTTATGTGTGGCTGGACCGCTTCATCATCAATTTTTCAAAGACCGGGGATTTCGGGCGGCGGGTGCGATGGACGATGGAAAAGTATGGCGAGCCGCGAATTCACAATTGCCTTTCGCGGAACAATGCGATGAGCCAGGAAGAGGGTTGCTTCGTCTCGCGAAACCAGGAAATGTACGATTCGATGGACTACCTGGAAAACCGGCTGAAGGACACGGACATCCTCCAGGAATATTTTATCCCGCGGGAGAAAATGCCGCAGTTTGTGGACGGACTGCGCACGGTGGTGCAAACGAACGGGGCGAATTTAATCAACGTGACGATTCGCATCGTGCACAAAGACGATATCACCACCCTGAACTACGCGAAGCAGGATATGTTCGCCTACGTGCTGTACTTCAATCAAAAGTTCAACGAGCGCGAAGGGCAGATCCTGCAGAAAACGACGACGAATCTTATCGATCTCGCGCTGGACCTCGACGGCACGTACTATCTGCCCTACCAGCTTTTCTACTCGAAGGAACAACTGCGCCGGGCGTACCCGCGGATAGATGAGTTTTTTGCGGCGAAAAAGACCTACGATCCGGACGAACTGTTTGTCAACAAGTTCTACGAAAAATACGGCAAGTAGTTTCGCTTCCGGAAACAGTTTTCACAGGACAGTTTGCCCGCCACAATCAAGGGCGCTACCATAGCCGAACCGAGCCCTCCCAAAACGAGAACCGGAGGAATTGTGAGTTCCAGAAGCGCATTGGCAATGCTGGTATTGGTCTGCTGCGCGGCGACCGCGGCAGGGCAGTCGAAAGAGAGACCGGAGTGGTGCCGCGCGCTTCCGCGCCCGGAGTACAAAGCGCTTCAGCGCGTTCTTCCGGACGATCCCTGGTTCGAGATCTACAAGGTTTCGCCGGGAGTTTTTGCGATCTACGAACCAAAGCAGGCGGAAGAAACGATTGCCTATCTGATCGTTGGCCACAAGCAGGCGGTGCTTTTCGACACGGGGATGGGGATCAGCGACATACACAGGGTGACGACGCGATTGACGTCGCGCCCGGTGGTGGTGCTGAATTCGCATACGCACGACGATCACGTCGGCGACAACTGGCGCTTTCCATTTATTTTCGGCATGGATACGGACTTCACTAGAAAGAATGCGAAAGGTTCGCGCGAAGATGCGCAGGCGGAGATTACGCCGGACCAGCTTTGCGGCGATTTGCCAAAGGGATTTAACACCAAGACGTACGCGACAAAACCGTGGAAAATCTCGCACTTCATCCACGACGGATTTAAGGTCAATCTCGGCGGACGGACTCTGGAAGTTTTGTCCACGCCGGGGCACACGCCGGATGCGATTTCGCTGATCGACCGCGAGAATGGACTGCTCTTTACGGGTGACACGTATTATCCCGCGCCGATTTGGCTGTTTCGCCCGGAAACCGATTTCGATGCGTACGATGCATCAATAAAACGCCTGGCTGCTCTGGCACCGGAAGTGAAATTAGTATTGGGGGCGCACAACATCCCGGTGGCGGAACCTTCGGTGCTCCCGAGACTGGTAACCGCGTTTGAGGCGGTGCGCGCCGGGAAAGTGCCGCCGCAAAAAAACGAGGACGGAAAAACCCTTTACGTCACGGACGGCATCTCATTTCTTCTGAAGACCGGCGCGGTGGAAGCACACTGAACTCTTATGAAAGCTGGGGATGGGCCGCCTCTTTCCAAGACTTTTGTCCGCCACGTTCGCTGCATTGCTCTTGCTGATCCCCGCTTCGCGCGAGAGCCAGCCGCAACAAAAACCGGGCAAAAGAGAAAAGGCTTTAAAGAAAGAGGTACTGAATTTTGATGGCGGCATTATGTTTGCAACGGAAGGAAGCCTTTCCGAGTTGACGTGCTTTCGGCTGGATGGCCGCGTTGCCGCTCCAAGTTTCTTCGACGATTTCAAACGCATCGATGACGAACACGGAACGGAGTATCGCAGCGGAAAAGAGAAGGTGACGGAGTTCCCCGAGGAACTCCACGCTTCGTTTGTGATGTTCGATATTCCCTGCAAGAGGGAGACACTGGAGCCCGGCCCGCGCAAATACCTCACGAAAGAAATGATGAAGTCGCTGCGCTTTTCGTTCTACTGGAAACGAGGTATCGAGCTGCGGCACATCGAAAATCTAAAACCTCCTGCGGCGACGGCCGAAACCATCGAACCCTTCAATACCGAGAGCAAAGAGGAATTGCCAAAACGCTACCGTTGGATTCTGGAATTCAACATCCCGAGCGCGGGGGTGCCGCTGACGGACCGGCTGGTATTGATTATCCGCACGGCGGATGGACGGAGAGCGGCGCGCGTCGCCGCCCGGCTGTAATGAACAAGAAATTGGAAAGTAGAAATTAGAAATGGATCAAGTTTTCGCTAATTCCAATTTCTAATTTCAATTTTCCAGCATCCGAATTTGTCAGCCCATGGAGCTGACTTTTTCGGGCTCGATCTTGTAGGTCACGCGGACTTCGCCGGGCTGGCGGAAAGGATAGACGGGATTGCCGAGATATTTTTGCGAGAGTTTGTTGATGTGGTCGTCCGCGCCGTTCTCTGTGATTTCCACGACCTTGCCGCGAATTTCCACGTAGCGGTAGGGATTCGCGGGATCCTGAAGTGAAATGGAGACGCGAGGGTCGCGGCGGATATTTTTGTCCTTCACGCGCCCCTTGGCGGAATTGATGCGCACGAACTTGCCGTCATAGTCCACCCAGACGGGCGTGACCTGTGGGCTGCCATCTTTCATCAGCGTTCCTAGATTTCCAAACGCTGGCTTCTGAAGCAAATCGACATATTTTTCTGGGATTTCCTGCGCCATTTTGGCCTCCTCAAATCAAACTAAAATCATCTCCGGAATTCGTTACCGGGCGATAATGGCGCCCCGGTCAGAGCTTGCACTTCTTCCAGAGTCCACCCGCGAGCCACCTCGCGGAGGATCAAGCCTTCGGGCTTGACGTCGATGACGGCCAGGTCTGTGACGATGGTATCCACACAGGCCAAACCGGTCAGCGGATAAGAGCACTGCTTCACGATTTTCGGGGCGCCGTCTTTGGTGGTGTGCTCCATGCACACGATCAAGGTCTTGGCGCCAGCGGCGATGTCCATCGCGCCGCCGATACCGCCGGAACCTTTGGCGCCGGGAATTTTCCAGTTCGCCAGATCACCTTTTTCGGACACTTGAAACCCGCCGAGAACGGCGACATCGAGATGGCAGCCGCGCGACATCAGATGGGCATCGGCTTGATGAAAAAAAGAAGCCCCGGGAATCAAAGTGACGGGGACTTTCATGGCGTCGACTTGGTCGAAATCTTCTTCGCCGGGTTTTGCGCGGCGCCCCATTCCGAGAATTCCGTTTTCGCTGTGGAAGTAAACAGTGATTTCTTTCGGCAAGTAGTCGGCGATGAGATTGGGAATTCCCCAGCCGAGATTGACATAAGCGCCGTCAGGGAGTTCCAGCGCGGCGCGTTGCGCGATCTGTTCCCGCGTTAGACGAGGCTTGGCCTGCAAAGCTTTTTCCTGAACGCCGTTACCCGGCATAGCGGAGACCTTTCGCGTGCACGATGCGATGTACAAATATGGCCGGGGTCATGACGTTTTCCGGATCGATGGAACCAACTGGAACGATTTCTTCCACTTCGGCGATGGTCGTCTTGGCAGCCATGGCCATGATGGGATTGAAATTTCTAGCGGCCAGCCGGTAGGTCAAATTCCCAAGCTCATCGGCTTGCTGGGCTTTGATGAAGGCATAGTCGGCTTGGATCGGCAATTCGAGGATGCAACGCTGGCCTTGCAGTACGCGCTCTTCTTTTCCATCGGCGACTTCAGTGCCGACGCCCACGCTAGTGTAGAAGCCTTGCAGGCCAGCAGCAGCGGCACGCATCCGCTCGCACAAAATTCCCTGTGGCACGAGCTCCAAGGTCACTTCTTTAGCGGCGAAGCGGTCCTGGAAGTAGTTGGCGTGCGGCCCGGGAAAGGAAGCAATTACGTGCTTGATCTGGTTGTTTTTGAACATGAGCCCAAGTTCGCCTTCGCGAGTGCCGCAATTATTGCTGATGGCAGTGATGTTTTTGGTCCCTTTTCGCGCGAGGGCTTGGATCAGGTTATTCGGAAAGCCAGCGCCGCCGAATCCGCCGAACATGATTCGCGCGCCGTCGGGAATATCCGCGACCACTTCGTCGAGAGCGGCGTAGAGTTTCCTTTTCATCGAGCGCTCATTGCTCCGGCTCGCAGTGCTGGCGAGAACTTCGCTGCGACGCCGCTGGCGCGCAGCCAGCGCCCGGTTTCCGTCCCGGTAAGATCATGCTCCAGGAGGGCGCGCAAATCCGATTCGTCGTCTACGTCTATCTCGAGACGAGGGTTGCGGCAAATCGACACGTGTGCTCGGGCGCTTTCCGCCTCGGCGAGATGTTTGGCAAAACTGCCAGTACCAAAATGCGAGGGAAACAGTGTGGGCGGAGTCCGCAGAATGGCGTTGGTGCCAGTTCCGTCGCGCGAGGGGACGATTAGCAAACCCGGAGGCCGGCAATCCGCGGCGAGGAGCTCATCGATGTCGCTGGATAGAATGAGCGGCAGGTCCAGCGGGAGGCGCAGCAAGGCGGCAACGCCCCATTCTTCGCAGATTTGCGAAGCGGCATCGACGGAAAGGCTCTCGGAAATCTGCTGCTCCTCGCGAAGAATCTCCCAGTGATTTTCTTCGGCCAGATGCATGGCCGGCTCGTAATTTGTTACGACAAAAATCTTTTCCGCGCAGCGAATATCTTTCACGGCGCGGATGGTGTCGGCAAGCATGGCCTCGGCCAGAGCAAAGCGCTCATCCGGCGAGAGGACGCCGATTAGTCGCTTCTTTGCGTTGCGCAGATCCTTGATGGGTAAGAGGAGGGCTCGCATGGGAATCGCTCAGTAGGCACCTTCGGAGTAGGTGACGTGGCTATCGGAGCGGATCATCGGAAGCTGGGCTGCCGCAGGTGGCGGGTCCTGTTCCGGATTATCGAATAGGCGGCGAATTTTGTAGGTGGTGGTTCGTTCCGCAGGGACTCGTCCGATGGATCGAATTCGAGAGCGAAACTCATCCGGCGGCACGTATTCGCCGAAAGTTGCGCCAGCAGCCTTGGAGATACTTTCTTCCATGAGCGTGCCGCTGAAATCGTTTGCCCCGGCCTGCAGACACGCGAGCGAAGTTTCGAAACCCAGTTTGACCCAGGAAACCTGCAAGTTCTTGATCGCGCCGTGGAGCAGGACTCGTGCCAAGGCGTGAACGCGCAGATGCTCTTCCTGCTTCGCTCCCGGCCTTGCTCCACCGTGACGGTAAAGTCGGGTGTTCTCGTGGATGAATCCCAGGGGCACGAACTCTGTAAATCCGCCGGTGCGTTTTTGGATGGCGCGCAGCAGGAGGATGTGCCGCACCCAATCTGCGGGGTCTTCCACATGTCCGTACATCATGGTAGAGGTGGTCGGGATACCAAGTTCGTGCGCGGTGGTGATGATCTCGACCCAGCGCGCAGCCGGCAATTTGTTGGGACTCAGTTCTTGCCGCACGCGATCGTCGAGGATTTCCGCCGCAGTGCCGGGAATGCTGCCCAGCCCTTCATCCTTCATCATTTGCAGGTATTCGCGCAGGGGCATTCCGGTTTTCGCAACGCCGTAATCGATTTCCATCGGCGAGAATGCATGAACGTGCATTCCTGGGATCGCGTGCTTGACGGCGCGAAGCAGATCGCGGTAGAAAAATCCATCGAGGTCGCGGGGCAATCCGCCTTGAATGCAAACTTCGGTGGCGCCGCGTTCCCAGGCTTCGCGGGCTCGGCGAACCACTTCTTCGAAGGAGAGCGAGTAGGCATCGGAGGCGCCGGGGCCGCGTCCGAAGCCGCAAAAACTGCAACCGACGAAACAGACATTGGTGAAGTTGATGTTGCGATTCACGACGTAAGTAATGGTGTCGCCGACGGTATCGCGGCGCAATTGGTCCGCGGCGGCCACCAGTGCTTGGTGTCCTGCTCCTTCCGCCGTCGCAAGGACCAGGCATTGTTCGAAGGTCAACTCCGCGCCGGAAGCCGCGGCGAGGAGGATTTCACGAAATTGCTCCGTGCAGACCTCCAGCTTCGTCGGTGAGTCTCCGTTCATCGCGGGCTTAGTCATTTCCTGAGTATCCTACCAGAGGTGCGATGCGGCGGCGCTACATCCAAGGGCTCGTTCATTTTCTGAGTCGGAGCACCGAAAATGCCCGATATTCGCACAGCGCTTCGACTCCGCTCCTAGGAACGCAGGCTATATCATAGGAAAAAAGGCGGCTCCTTGCCATTCCGTACCGAACAGAAAGAAGTGCGCAGGGTGGAAACCCGGCTGCATTTCAACGTCAACGTCGAAACATTCGCCACTGGCCGCTCCGGCCCTCATCCATTAACATACTCGCAGGGCTATGAAACGAAAAACTGCAATGATCATAGTTATCGCGGTGGCGCTCTTCGGTGCCGCAATCGCGATTGTTGCCTCGATCCTGCATGATGGCCTGAGCGCCCGCGCCAGGCCCACTCGATTGGAAATCATGGTAGCGCGAAACGTGCGTCACTTCGTGATTCCTGCGAGCGCGCAGACGACTCCGAATCCCGTGCTCGCCTCCGCGGAGGAACTGCGCGATGCGCGGATTCATTTCGCGGATCATTGCGCCATTTGCCATGGCAACGATGGCGGCGGAAAAACCATGCTGGGCGAAGGCCTTTACCCTAAACCGCCCGACCTCCGGTTGCCCCAAACGCAAATTCTTACGGACGGCGAACTGTTTTGGATCATTGAGAATGGGGTGCGATTTACAGGAATGCCGGCGTTTTCCAATGGCGGGGAGCATGGGGGGGCGCAGGACAGTTGGAAGCTGGTTCACTTTATCCGCCATCTGCCTCATCTCACGGCCGCGGAGCGAATAGAAATGGAGCGGTATAATCCCAAAGGGCCTGAGGACCGTATGGAAGAACAACGGGAAAACGATTTCTTGGATGGGGCAACGCTGCCGTCGAAGCCGGAATCACAAAATCGTCGCCAGGAATGAAGCGGCAGTCGGATGCATTGGGAGGCTTTCATGAAGATGCGCTTTTTCATAACGGGTTTGTTGTTGGTGCTAGCGACGGGCTTGGCGTTCGCGCACGGCAACAAAGTTCATGTCAGCGGGACGGTGGAAAAAATCAGCGCGGAATCCGTGGTGGTCAAGACGCGGGATGGAAAGTCCGTCGAGGTGAAGCTCGTAGCTTCGACGACGTACCTCTCTCATGTTATGGAGAAAACCGCCAAACCTGCTGACCTCAATGCGGACAAACCCGCGAAACAATCAGACATTGCCGTCGGCGACCTGGTGGTTATTCACGCCACGCCCAAGGACAATGCGTTGGAGGCCTACGAGGTGAAATTCTCGGTTCCGGGGACGGCTAAACCGGCAACTCCTGCAGCCGCGAAACCAAAATCTTGAAGCATTGCCGACGCCAGGACTCTACTTCTAATCCACGAGATGACAGGAGTAGGTTTTTAACACGAGCCACACTCTGCGGCCGGCAGTTAGCTCCAGTGCGCGGACTGCGCCGGGAGTAATGTGCACGACGAAGGTCGTGCCACAATCCACGCGTGCGATGACTATCGTGCCGCGCAGCTCCACGGAGATGATGCGGCCTTCCAAAACGTTTCGGGCGCTGAGCCCGTGCGGCCGTTCCGTCGCCAGCAAAATGTCTCCCGCGCGAACAGCCACCTGCACAACGGTTCCGGCAGTGGCGTAGCCGAGCGGCACTTCGATCTCGCAGGTGCTCTCCTGTAGGCGAACACGCATGACGCCATCGGTTTCGCGGAGATCGAGCACGGTGGCGCTCAAGAGATTTTCAAAGCCTGCGGCCTGGGCCAGTTTTTTGCGGCGAGGCGCGTTCAGCACATCTATCGGAACACCTGAGCTTACAACCCGTCCATTGTCGAGCGTGATGACACGCTCGCCCAGAGCGTCGACTTCATCGCGGCTGTGCGTCACGTACAAAATGGGGATTCTTTTCGCGGCGTTCCACGCGCGGAGATCGTCGACAATCGCGGATTTCAATTCGGCGTCCAAACCTGTCAACGGTTCATCGAGCAGCAAGACGCGTGGTTCGGTTACCAGCGATCTCGCCAGTGCGATTCTTTGTTTTTCGCCGCCTGAAATCTGTCCAGGTTTTTGTATACGCAGTTTCTCGACACGGAAGAGTTTGAGAATCGCTGTTACGCGCTCGCGGATTTCTTGCTCCGGCAAAGCGCTCAACCCATACGCAATGTTTTCTTCGGCGGACAGATGCGGAAAGAGGGCGAGAGTTTGAAAAACGTAGGCAACGCGCCGCTTAGAAGCGGGGAGATGAATTCCAGGCGCGGAGTCGAACAGTACATCGCCGCCGACTGTGATTTGTCCATCGTCCGGGCGCGCCAGTCCTGCGATGCAATCCAGCAGGGTGGACTTGCCGGCGCCGGAAGCTCCGAATAAAATCGTGATGCCGGGTGGAACTTCAATGGAAACATCCAGTAAAAAGGAGCGTTCCAGCTGATCGCGCCGCTCTTTGCGGATTCGCGCGGTGAGCATGGAAGCGTTTACTTCGCCGTCCATGGCGTCCCGACGCGGCGATTGAGCGCATAAACCACAGACAATACCGCAAAGGAGATTACGAGAAGCACGAGCGCCATGCGATTTGCTGCGCCGTAGTCCAGAGACTGAACGTGATCGTAAATGTCGATGGAGACCGTTCGCGTGACCCCCGCCAAATTTCCGCCGACCATCAGGACGACACCGAATTCGCCGAGGGTATGCGCGAAACTCAGCACCGCCGCGGTAACCACGCCGGGCAGGGACAGAGGAAGAATTACTCGCAGAAAAGTGCGCGCGCGGCCCGCGCCGAGTACGGCGGAGGCGTCGAGCAGCCTTCGATCGACTCCTTCGAAAGAGGCGACGAGCGGCTGTACCGCAAATGGAAAGCTGTAGAGTACTGAAGCAAGAACCAAGCCGCCGAAGGTGAAAGCTAGTCCGTGGCCGAAGAGCGCGATCCAGAGTCTTCCGAGCGGTCCGCGCGGCCCCATGGCGAGCAAGGCGTAGAATCCGAGTACAGTCGGCGGGAGAACAAGCGGCAGCGCGACTACTGATTCGAGCAGGAATTTCCAGCGCCAGTTCGAATAGGCCAGCCAATAGGCCACGGGCATACCGACCGCGAGCAATATCGCCGCCACAGATGCTGCCAGTTTCATCGACAACCACAAGGATTCCATTCGCCTGCCTGTTCTACTCTTCCCGGCGTTTTCTCCGCGCGTTCTGCTTCGCGGCGTTATCTTTTTACTTCTTTCCTCGCCTTATCTGGAACTTCAAAACCGTAGTTCGTTAGTATGGCGCGCCCCGACGGACTCTTCACAAATTCCAAAAATGCCCGCGCGGCGATCTTGTTCCGAGCGTCTTTCAAAATGACCGCTCCTTGTTCGAGCGCCGGATGCATATCGGCGGGAATTTCCCATCGCTTCCCATCGCGCATAGCTGGCGAAACTGCGAGAGACTTCGCCACGATTCCTGCCTGCGCATTCCCGGACTGCACGAACTGCGCAGCTTGGGAAATATTTTCTCCATATACCAGCTTGGACTTCACTGAGTCGTAGATGCCCGCCTTTTGTAGCGCCGCCACCGCGGCTCGTCCATAGGGCGCGTGTTCCGGATTGGCGATGGCAATTTTCTCGACGCTCGCATCGAGCAGAGATTTCCAACCTCCTTTGCCAACATCCACTTTCGCGTCAGACGGGGTCCAGATTACGATTCCACCGATGGCGTATTCGTAGAGAGATCCAGGTTCCACAAGGCCGGCGGCTTCCAGCTTTCTCGGGTATTCAATATCCGCCGAAAAGAACAGATCAAAAGGCGCGCCATTCTGGAATTGCGAGAAGAAGTTTCCGCTCGATCCGTAAGTCACGTTTACCGTCGTGCCTGCCTGCTTCTCAAACTTTTTGGATAGCTCTCCCATTGCAAACTTCAAATCTGCCGCGGCCGCTATGCGGATTTCCTTCTCCTGAGCTCGCACTTCACCTCGGGCAAAAAGGATGGAAACTATGAGCGGGAATACGAGAAACCAATTGCGCCGCGTTGAAGTTCCGAGCGTCACGAATCAGACTCTCAAAATCATTACTTCGGTGGATTTAATGAGCGCGGCGGCACGTTCTCCGGGTTTCAGCCTCATCTCCTTGGCGGCGTCAGCGGTGATGAGCGCTGTAATTTGCTGCTCCCCGAACGCCAGCCTTACCTGCGCCAGAAGACCGCTGTACTTTACTTCCAGTACGCGCCCGATCAATTGATTTCGCCCGCTGATCTTGCGGAAATTTCCGCGGCGCGTCTCGATGTCTCCATGGCTCAGCTTCCTTGGGAAGAGACGGTCGATTTCACTTTCCGGCACGCGGTGGTGGCCGCCGGGGGTTTTCACCGACTTGATCTTTCCGTGGTAGATCCACTGCTTCAAGGTGGGATAACTGATGCCCAAAATATTCGCCGCTTCCCGCGGCGCCAAGAGTCTCTGCACGAACGGCCTCCTGCGAATCGGCAGAATACCGCATGGCTAATCATCATAGCAATACGTTTTTATACGATTCGCGAACTTGGCTGAGTTAGTTGCGCAGAGGCTTGCCGGTTTTCAGGGTGTGGGCGATGCGTTCCTGGGTTTTCTTTTCGCCGCAGAGGGAGACGAAGGCTTCGCGCTCGAGATCGAGCACGTATTGTTCGCTGACCGTTTGGGGCGAGGTCAGCGGGCCACCGGCCAGGATGTTGGCGAGTTTGCGGCCGACGTGCGCGTCGTATTCGGAGGCGTATCCGCCGCGCAGCATCATGTGGATGGCCAGTTTTGCGCCGGCGAGAAATTGCTCGCCGAGCACTTTGATCTGCGTGGTCTGCGCGCCTTCCTGCCAGGTTGCGGCGAGGGGTTTGTAGCCGCCGCGCACCAGTGCCAACGCGGCTTCTTTGGCATCCGCAACCAGGCGATCGCGATTCATGGAGACGCCGTCTTCGCGGCGCAAATATCCCAGGTCGCGGCACTCTTCGGCGCTGGTGCCAACTTTGGCCACCGCGATCGCTTCGAACACTGGCTTTAGGGCATGAAACAAATCCAAATCCTCGCCTCCGGCAGCATGTTCATTCGCGCGAATCATCATTTCCTTGGTGCCACCGCCGCCGGGGATCAGCCCGACACCTGCTTCTACCAAGCCGATGTAGGCTTCCGCAGCAGCCTGAATTTTTGCGGCGTGGAGGCTGACTTCGCAGCCGCCGCCGAGCGCCAAGCCCTGAGGCGCTGCCACTACTGGCTTGGGCGCGTATTTGATCGCCAGGTTGATGTTCTGAAATTGCTTTACGGCCATGTGCAATTCGTCCCACTCTTGTTCATGGGCTCCCACGAGAACGAGCATCAGGTTTGCGCCGACGGAGAAATTCACCGCTTGGTTGGCAATGACCATGGCGTCGAAGTCCGTCTCCAGGCGCTTCAAACCTTTGTGCAGCATGGCGATCAGGTCCGCGCCGATGGCGTTCATTTTGGCGTGAAACTCGCAGCACACGACACCGTCGCCGAGGTCGATAAGGCTTGCGCCTGAATTGCGCTCGACTTCGCGGCCAGCATCCGTGAGCGACTTGAGAATGATGATCCCTTTTGGCTCTTCGACTTTTTTCGATGTGCCGCTGCCGATATCGAAGACTGTCGTAGTCCCCTTCTCCGATTCGTAGAACCCCTTGCGTCCACTGGCCAGCACTTTTTCGATGACCGGTGGCAGAGTGCGTCCCTCTTTCTGCACCTGTCCTGCAAACACCTTTACGCCGATGGCGTCCATGATTTCGAATGGCCCGAGTTCCCAAGCGAAACCCCAGCGCATAGCGCGATCCACGTCCACCACATTGTCAGAAATTTCAGGCACGCGCCGTGCTGCGTACAAACACATCTCGGAAAGCGAGCCCCACAAAAACTGCTGGGCTTTGTCGCCTTTCTGCCCTTCCAGCACAGGACCCACCAGCGCGCGCAAACGGTCACGCGTGTCTTCAATCGCTTTGCCCATTTCGAGGGAAGCGAATCTGGCCTTCTGCCGCGGGCGGTACTCCATGGTGTTCACATCGAGCGTTAGAATTTCTTTTTCCCCTTCGCCCTTCACTTTTTTGTAAAAGCCCTGGCCGGTCTTATCGCCGAGCCAGCCGCGTTTGGCCATTTCCTCCACGAGTGCGGGGACTTTGTAACTCTCGCGAGATTCGTCATTAGGTGCTGTCTCGTAAATGTTTTTTACAACATGCACGAGTACATCAAGGCCCACGATATCCGCCGTTCTAAATGTCGCTGACTTCGGCCAGCCGACCGCCGGCCCCGTGCAAGCGTCCACTTCTTCCACGGTCATGCCCAGCGTGCCCATCAAGCGCAGCGCATTGAGCATCGAAAACGTTCCGATGCGATTGGCGATGAAATTCGGCGTATCTTTGGCCACCACCACGCCTTTTCCCAGCCGCCTGTCGCAAAACTCGCTCAATGAATCGACTACTTGCTCAGAGGTCTTTGGACCGGGAATGACTTCCACCAGCTTCAAATAGCGCGGCGGATTGAAAAAATGGGTTCCCGCCCAGTGCTGCTGAAATTCTTCGCTCATACCCTCGGCGATCAAGTGCACGGGTAAGCCGGAGGTGTTGGTAGTTACGATGGCGCCGGGCTTGCGAAACTGGGCCACACGCGCCAGCAAGTTCCGCTTGATCTCCAGGTTTTCCGCGACCACTTCAATGATCCAGTCGGCTTCCGCGCAACGCGCCAGGTCATCCTCGAAGTTGCCAATGGCAATTTTTTCCGCAAGCGCAGCGGTAAAAAACGCGGCCGGCTTCGATTTCTTAGCAGCCTCCAATCCAGCGCGCACGATTTTGTTGCGATCTCCGGGCGGCGCATTCGCTGGCAAGTTCGGCGGCACGATATCCAGCAAAATGCATGGCAGGCCGGCGTTAGCAAAATGCGCCGCGATCCGCGAGCCCATCGTTCCCGCTCCGAGCACCACTGTTTTTTCGATACGACGATTCATGACACGCCTTTTTGACTGGATTTAGGAGGTTAGTTTCGTTCGAAGGGACAGGTTACAGAACCGGCATGCGCGGGTCAAACGACCGGCGAAGCCTGGTGGATAGGTACTAAAATGGACAAATGGCGGAAGAAGGCAAAGTCCCTGGGACACTCGGCTGGTTGCGAACGGCAAAGGACAAGTTTCGCGCCTTCGCCTATGGCGAGCAGAGCGAACCGAAGGAGCGTCCACGCGTTGGCTTGGCACTTGCGGGCGGCTTTGCGCGGGGGATTGCGCACATCGGAGTGCTGCGCGTTTTGCGCGAAGCCAATATTCCCATCGACTGCGTCGCAGGCACGAGCGTTGGCGCCCTGATCGGCGCGGGCTACTGTGCCGGGGCCTCTCTCGAAGAGATGGAAAAAATCGGCGCGGAGACGAGCTTCGCCGATTTTGGCCGCTGGACGCCTTCATGGCTGGGGTTGGCCACCAACCAGCGAATGGAAAAATACCTTGCGCGGTTTAGTCCGGTAAGAACGTTCGAGGAATTGCGCACTCCGCTGGCTGTGGCCACAACGGACATCAACGCGGGTGTGTCCGTGTATTACTCGCATGGGCCGATTGCGCCGGTGGTGCGCGCTTCGTGCGCCTATCCCGGGTTATTCGTGCCCATCCAATACGACGGGCGGACGCTGGTTGACGGATTCCTGACGGCTCCGGTGCCGGTGGAAGGCACGCTGCTTCTTGGCGCTGACATTGTTATCGCCGTGTATCTCGAGGCGGGCAACGTCGAGGAGCCGCGCACGTTCACAGATATTCTCAGCCGCTCGTTCAACATTCTCCAGCGCCACACGGATCTGACATGGCGGACGCAGGCGGACGTGATCATCGAACCGGACGTAAAGCCTTTTGTGTGGGATGATTTTACGAAGACGCCAGAAATGGTTGCAGCGGGTGAAGCTGCGGCGCTAGCCGCGCTGCCGCAGATCCGCGCCGCCATTCGAGGGGAGAAGCGCGATTCCGCCGCTTAGCAGAAGTTGTGTTCCGCCAACGAGTCCGCTGCAAGCCTGATATAGATCTTTTGGGAAAAACTAGGAGCGGGTGACGTGTACTGTCACGAGCTGACCTTCACCTTTGCCGCGCTGCGTTAACCATGCGGCGAGGCCTTCAGCAAAACGCTCGGGAGTGAGGCGGAAACTGGCTTCGACCTGGCCATCCGCGACCGGAAGCGTGTCGTCAAAGTCCGCAGAGTTGGTGAAATTGCGCATGCAGAATTGATCGAGCCAATCGAGCGGACAGGCGCGGCTTTCACCACGAATCACGACGTTGACGTTGAATTTTTGTGCATACATGGGTAGAGAAGGCGAGCTAAGGCTCGCCCCTACAGATTAGAGCGAAGAAACAAAAATTGCGAGCCAGGCTGCAGGTTAGGAAGCGCGGGGACGCTTGACGGAGTGCGCCAGGCCCACGGCTTCGAGCATCCAGATGAAATACCAGCCAATGTCGGTCTGATACCAGCGGAGGCCGAGACGCGCGGAACCAGCGTGCGAGTGATGGTTTTCGTGCCAGTTCTCGCCCCAAGCAGTCAGTTGGAACGGACCAAGCCACCATACATTCATGCTGGAATCACCATCTTCGACTTTCTTCAGATGGGTGAGGCTGTTCACTAGACATTGCATGTGAAGGGAGTAGACGAGGCGGATCGCGCCCATCCAAAAGAAGCCCATCCAGCCGAAACCGAGAATCAGGCCAACGCAGATTGAGAAGACAATGACGGGCGTTTCTGCCCAGCCCCAGATTTTGTAGATGCCGCCGGTAAGCTCGGGAGCCCAGCGCTTCTTGTCAGCAGGCTGCGTTTGATAGAGCCAGCGAAGATGCGCCCACCAGAAACCGCCCTGCTTCGGACTGGAAATGTCTTCGGGCGTGTCGGTGACAGCGTGATGCAGGCGATGATACGCGACCCAACTTGCAGGATGACCGGAGCCATTGAAGACGGCCCAGAAGATCAAGAATTGCTCGACGAAGCGGTTGGTCTTGAGAGTCTTGTGGGAGAGCATGCGGTGATAGCAAACCGTGGTGCCCAGGCCGCCCAAGGCGATACTGAGCAGAGTCATGCCGACAACCTTGAGGCTTGGCACGGGGAAGAGGATCAGACCCACAACAGCAAGAGTGTGGATGAGGACAATATAAGCGAAGACGCCTTCCTTGCCATGAACCGGTTTCCAGAACGGTCGGTCCCAGGGGCGCTCTTGTTGCGTTACGGTCAATTCCATATGCTCTCCGGCGGTCTGCTTAGTTTAATGCGCGAGTGCCTGGTGTGCAGAACGTGATAGGCACCTATTACAGTACCATTTTCCGGGACTGAGCGCTGGGAAACTGTACAGAAGTGCACACAAAAAGTGAATAGGAAATCGGGGCGAATCTTGATGGGTGGAAGTGTCTAGGGTAGAAGGTGAAAAGTCGAAATGGGAAGAGGCTAGGGCAAGGGCCTCGGAGACCTTATTCTTGCCGATTAAGCGGCAATCCAGCGACATCACCAATTGTGTGCAACGAACGCGCTTCCAGCGGCACTATCCGGTGAGTAATCCTCGAAAGAAATCGCCCGGACAGCGCCTCCCTGCAACCAGGAGAAACCTCTGACCGGCTGGCCAGAGGCCGCAATGCATTCGACGATGCGAGCGAAGAGGCAACCAGGGGGGCATGCGATTTTTCAGCGGAGTATTTCTGCGGCACTGCTGCTCTCCGCCAGCATGATGCTGGTTTCCTGCAAGCCGCCGAATTATCCGACGAAACCTATCGAGTTGAAATACTATGGCGCAGGCCCTTGGGCCGTCACGGTGGCGATCGGCGCAGAGTGCTGCGACTCCTCAGGCGATAAATATGACCTTTATTACCCAACAAGTTTGGGGATGGGCGGCTTCAAGCACCCGATTCTCACCTGGGGCAACGGCACCAATTCCCTTTCTGGCAATTACACATTTTTTTTGAAGCACATGGCTTCCTGGGGATTCGTGATCATCGCTCCGCAGGACAAGAACGCCGGTTCGGGGCAAACCATGCTGGACGGCGTAAATTTCCTGATCGCCGCAAACAGCAATCCTGTCAGTATCTTTTTTAACAAACTGAACGTCACCCAGGTGGGATCTTTCGGACACTCGCAAGGAGCGGGCGGTGCGATCAACGCCATGATCAAGTCCGCTGGCACGATCAAAACAGTAATGCCTATCGAACTGCCCGGGCAAGCGTTCTGCTCCATCCCAGTCGATTGCCCCAACACCGCGCTTCTGACGACGGGGTCGATCTTTTTGCTAGACGGGTCGCTGGACGTTCCAATTTCGCCGCCAACGCAGCCGGCATCGGCGACGGGACTGCAATCCATCGCCGCGTTTTACAGCGCGGTGCCCGCGGGGATCATCAAAGTGAAAGGCACGTTGATCGGCCCGACGCACTGCGACGTCCAGGGCGTGCCGAATTGCACGCCGACCACGATTCCGTGTTTCCTAGGTGTTTACGGCTATCTAGGCTATCCGACAGCGTGGATGATGTTTCAACTGCAGGGTGACAGCGTGGCGCACGGCGCCTTCGTCACCGGCACCGGAGAGATGTTCTCCGAAACAAAGAACTGGCAACTGGTAGCGAGCAACGTTCCTTAGACGCACACGGGACAAGGAACCTGGGCCGCGATAGCTGTCGATGATTTGCCCTACAGCGAATTGAAGTTAGTGGCCGCCCGCGTGAGCAATCGGCGCGGGCTTCGAAAGAATCTTGACCAACTCGAAGAGAAAGGCCTGCCCTTCGTAAAAGGACTGGACTCCCACGCGTTCATCGCGGCCATGAAACCGGATGTCGTCGCGGTCGAAGAAGATTCCCTGGATTCCGTAAGTTGGAATACCAGCGATTCGCAGGGCTTTCCCGTCGGTCGCGCCCATCACCATGATCGGTACTACAGGCACACCTGGCCAGAGGGATTCCGTAGCGTGGTTGACGGCTGCCAAAACGTCTGCTCTGAGCGCAGAGGCGGGCCCCGGAGCCGGCTCACCGAGAATTTTTACGCTGACTTCGTCGTCCGCGATAACCTTCTGCAAGGTGGTGTGCACGTACTCGACGGAATCCTCGGGGAGGACGCGGCAGTTCACGGTAGCGGCCGCGAGCTGTGGCAAGGCGTTCATGGCATGCCCACCCTCCAAAAGTGTTGCCACACAGGTGGTTCGGAGAGTGGCGTTCCATGCCGGCGAAGCCGCCGCCAGTCGTTGCATTGCTTCTTGAGAGCCTTTACTGGCGTTCGCGAGATCTTCCCTTCTAGAGCCGGTTTCAATTTTCGCCATTTCCCGGAAGTACGCGGCGGTTACTTCGTTGGTCTTCAGCGGAAATTCGAAATTGGAAAGCCGCTGCAAGGCAGCCGCGAGGCGATAGATGGCGTTGTCAGCGACAGGCATCGAGCTGTGGCCGCCTTTATTGCGCACCTCGAGGCGAAAATTGACGACGTATTTTTCGCTGACCTGCAGATCGTTGGAGATTTTCTTGCCCTTGGATTCCTCGCCCCATCCGCCTTCGTTGAGAGCGAATTCGGAATCGATAAGATTGCGGTGATTCTTGAGCAGCCAGGCGACGCCATTGTAAGGTCCGCCACCCTCTTCGTCCGCGGTCAGCGCCACAATGATGTCGCGGTCGGGCGTAAAGCCCTCCTTCTTGTATTGAATCAAGTTGGCAATCCAGATGGCGGCTTGGGCTTTATCGTCGCCGGTGCCGCGGCCATAGAAGAAACCATCCCGCTCGATGAGTTGAAACGGGTCCATGTTCCAGTCTTCGCGTTTGGCTTCAACGACGTCGATGTGGGCGAGGAGGAGAAGCGGCTTGAGGGCTCCCGTACCGTGATAGCGAACGACGAGATTGGCCTTCTTTGGATTCGCGCCGCCCACGAAGACATCGAATTCCGAAAAGCCGGCGGCACGCAAGCGGGCAGCGGCAGCCTCGGCAACGGGGGTGGTGGCACCCGTGGTGAAACCAGATTGGATTTCGACAAATTCCTTGTAGATGTCGTGCGCGAGCTTTCTCTCTGCCTCGGGTCGCGTGGTCTGAGCCCTGACGAAAGAGGAGGAGAAGAACAGCATGAAGAGCAACTGGAACGCGTGAAACTTTCTTGTTCTAGACATGCGGGCATTCTTCCACGGGGAAGCGCGTTAACGCAATATTGTCGCACATGGCCTAGTTAAGAAGATTTATCGTCTTGCTGAGATTTCCAAAGGATTTGGCGAAGTATACCGAGAGTGAGTTCGGCATCTTTTGCGGATAGGTTGAGGCGGTGTACGAGGCGGCGAATTTTTTCGTCGGTCGGCGCGGCGGAGCGCCGGTTCTGGAGGCCGCCGGGAATGGATTTCAAATAGCCGCTGGAGCGGAGTGCGTCAAGCAGGAGTGCGGTGAGGCGCTCGAGATCGGCGGCAGCGGCGGCAATACGCTTTTCCGGTTTCGACATGGCTTGCGGATCGCAGGCTAGTTCGTAAAGACAGACAGCCACGGCCTGTCCGAGGTTCATGGAGCGGTGCTCTTCGCGCGTGGGGATGCGTAGAAGCCAATGGCAATGGCTGAAGTCCTCGTTGGTGAGGCCACGCTTCTCCGAGCCAAACAGAACAGCAACAAGGCCACCGACAAGATGCTTGCGGAGGAGGCGTGCGGCTTGGTCCAGGCGGCGGACCGGGTGCTGCAATTGCCGAAGGCCCACGGCAGTGGTGCCCACAACCAGGGTGCAATCTTCGACGGCCTCCGCGACGGTCTTGAACTCTTCGGCTTTGGCGAGCAGCGGCTCGGCACCAACGGCGGAACGGGCTTCGCGAAAGGCCAGTTCGTAGGGATTTACGACGCGCAGATGGAAAAAGCCGAAGTTGCTCATGGCGCGCGCGGCGGCGCCGATATTGAGAGGGTTGCGCGGGGCGACAAGAACGACCCGCAGGCGGTCGGATTCGGAATTGGCGGCCAAGATAGTTGAGTTTACAGCAGCGAACAACCTGCAGGCAGCCAACTTGCGTGGGCGACGAGCGGTAACATAGACTGTGGTCGGGTAGAATCCAAGAAAAGCCTGCCAGCTTGGCCGGAATTTCCCGCCTTTGCTTGGGCCAGTTGGCGTGGCCGAGTCCAATCGCTACACGACCCTAGTTGGGTCTTCCTCCAGTGCGTATCCGCCGGGGCAAGCGGCCGGGCTCTGGCCGGTGGCGGCGAACTATTGGACCTGCAGGGGGATCAGGGTGGCAACTCCACTGGAAACCTGGGGCGACGAAGCGGCAAAGCTGACGAAGCCAGACCGCGTGGTGTATTGCGACGGCTCGGAGGCTGAGTATCAGGGAATGATCGCGAAGATGCTGCAATCGGGGGATACCTACCCTCTAAACGAGAAAACTTACCCGAATTGCTACCTGCATCGCAGCAGTCCGAACGATGTCGCGCGCACGGAACATCTGACGTACATTTGCTCGCCTGAGAAAGATGAGGCTGGGCCCACGAACAATTGGATGGACCCCGGGGCCGCGAAGCAGAAGGTTGGGGCGCTGCTGAATGGCGCCATGCGCGGGCGGACGATGTATGTGGTGCCGTACGTGATGGGGCCGGTGAATTCGCCGATCAGCAAGGTAGGAGTGGAAGTTACCGACAGCCCGTACGTGGTAGCGAGCATGCGGATCATGTCGCGCATGGGCAAAGTGGCGATGGAGCGATTGGGGGCCTCAAGTGAGTTTGTTCCAGGGCTGCATTCGTTAGGCGACCTGGACCCCACCCGGCGCTACATCATGCACTTTCCGCGGGAGAAATTGATCTGGAGCGTGGGATCGGGTTACGGCGGGAACGCGCTGCTCGGGAAAAAGTGTTTTGCGCTGCGGATTGCCAGCGTCATGGCACGCGAACAGGGTTGGATGGCCGAGCACATGCTGATCCTGGGCCTGGAATCGCCCGGCGGCAAAGTGACATACATAGGCGCGGCGTTTCCAAGCGCCTGCGGGAAGACCAACCTTGCGATGATGGTGTCCGCGCTGGAAAGCCAAGGCTATCGCGTGTGGACAGTGGGCGACGACATCGCTTGGATGAAGATCGCCGAAGACGGCTATTTGCATGCCATCAATCCGGAAGCAGGGTTTTTTGGCGTAGCCCCCGGCACGGGAATGAAAACCAATCAGAACGTAATGGGGGCGTTGCGCAAGAACACGCTGTTTACAAACGTCGCGATGAGTGCGGATCGCGAACCGTGGTGGGAAGGCATTGGCAGCGACGCGCCGGCGGGATTGATCAACTGGAAGGGCGAGACGTGGGATCCATCCAAAGGAACGGCAGCTCACCCGAATGCGCGATACACCGTCCCCGCGCGGCAGTCGCCAAGCATCTCGCCGAAATGGGAAGCTCCCGAGGGAGTGCCAATTTCGGCATTTATCTTTGGCGGACGAAGGGCCCGGGTAGCGCCGCTGGTTTACGAATCCTTCGATTGGCAGCATGGAGTGTTCGTAGGCGCAACGATGGCGTCGGAAACAACGGCGGCGGCCACTGGGGACCTGGGCATCACGCGGCGGGACCCCATGGCCATGCTTCCTTTCTGCGGCTACAACATGGCGGATTATTTTGGCCACTGGCTGGAGATGGGGAAGAAAATCCCGAAACCGCCAAAGATTTTTCACGTGAACTGGTTTCGCAAGGGTGCGGATGGAAAGTTTCTGTGGCCGGGGTATGGCGAAAACGTGCGTGTCTTGAAATGGATCCTGGAACGGGTGGAAGATCGCGGGGCGGCGCAGGAAACACCTATCGGCTATGTCCCAGCAAAGAATGGACTCACGATGGATGGAATGAAAATCTCAGACGAAGCTGTAAGCGAGTTGCTGCGGGTGAATCCGGAAGATTGGGAATTAGAGATGGAGGATTCCAAGCAATTCCTTGCGAAATTCAGCATGCGCCTGCCGCGTCAAATCAGCGAAGAACAAGAAAAACTGGCGCGGCGCTTCCAGCGGGTAGTCAACGCTTAATTCTTCTACCACCGAGCTAGTTTACGCGGCCAGCGCGGCGCGATGCGGGGTTGATGGGTGGCATGTCCTCGGCATCCATGGCCGCTAGTGCGCGTTCGAAGTGAAAATCGTCCCGGCTTTCCAGAAGCCGGACGCAACGGTTCCAGCGCAGAATACTGTCGTCATTGCCGGCCGGCCGGATTTTCTCGGCTTCGGCGAAGCAGCGCATGGCTTCTTCCACTAAAGGCCTCAGAGTATGCGGGGCGTAGCCGACAAGGAGCTGCGTTTTGGCGCGGCGCTCGTGCAAAATCCCCGTGTAGTAAAGTTGCTCGTAGGGGTCGCGCAATCCCTGAAAAATAGACTGCACCTCGATATAGCGATCGCTCGCGGCCCCGATAAACTGATCAGTCATCGCCAGACCAAGCAGGCGGCGAGCGAGCTGGTGCCCCGGCTCGACAGCGAGGATGTCCCGGCAGATGGACTCGGTTTCTTCGGGTTCATTCAGGTTGCGATAATGCTCGGCTTTGACGATGGCCTCCGGAATTCCGGCCTTGGAGATAGGTTTTAGTGGGTGTCCCATGGGACCTCCCGTTTGGGAGCCTAATACTCAGACATGGCTCGGGAGACGTCAAGAACATTCCTTTGAGATGCCACTTCAAGCTATTCCTAACTGTGTTCGTTCAGAGAATGGATTGGATTTCAGCATCGAGGGCAACGTGGGTGGCGGGGATTCCGTTGATTGAGAATTTCTCGGCGGCGCCCTCGGAGAATTGAAAGAATCGGCTGATGTGATAGTCCTCGTCGTACTCGCTGAAGAGGCGCTCCGTTTCTGCAGGCGCCAATCCAAACGCAGAGAGCGCAACGGGCTCGCCAAATTTTCCGGCGTGTGCGAGGTATGAACGGACCAGATCGGACAGGGTCATGATGGGAGCGCGGCCAGCGGCTTCAGCGCTCATGGAGTTCTCCTCAGCAGAGTGTACTTCGGCACACAGAAAGTTGGAAAGAAATTAACATGGAGAACTCCACCGAGAATGGCCTGAAGAGCAGCGGCGGGATGCGGAGCAGCCCGATTCCCGGGGACTGGCACTTGGTGCGAAACGCAAGGATTGGGTAAGATGCTGAGTGAGTTGTGCGAGACCTAGGAGGAACGTGTATGAGCATCGCGGTGGGACAAACGGCGCCGGATTTTACGCTGTTGAATCAGGAAAAGAAGGAAGTGAAGCTTTCGGATTTCGCGGGGAAGAAGAACGTCGTACTCGTGTGGTACCCGCTGGACTGGAGTCCGACGTGCACGAACGAGCATATCTGCTTCGTGAACGAAATGAAGGCATTTGAAACGCTGGACGCGGAAGTGCTTGGCGTCAGCGTCGACAGCGTGTGGTCGCACAAGGCCTATGCCGAAAAAATGGGGATCAAGTATTCGCTGCTGGCGGATTTTCATCCCAAGGGAGCGATGAGCGAAAAGTACGGCGTGTACCTTGCCGACAAAGGCATCACCGGCCGGGCCATCGCCATTGTCAATAAAGCTGGCAAAGTAGCGTGGTTCAAGAACTACGACATTCCCGTAGTGCCGGATTTGAATGAAGTTGCGGCTGCGCTTGGACAGGTGAAGGCGGCTACGGCGTAAAAAGAGTCCTGCCGCAAGAAGAGCAAAGACTCAGGATATGAAAAGCGGGCCCCGAGTTGGTGGCCCGTTTTTTTTTAGGACCAACTAAATTGATCTGCGCGTGAAATCGGAAAGGCGGAGTTCTTCTCTAAGAATTAGTCTTTCGAGGAAGCGGCTGGCTTCTTGGCAGCGTCGGGCATCTTCTCTGGAATTGCCGGTGCGACAGAAGCAGAAAAAGTACGCACGAAAAGTACAAGTCCCCAGCGCTGATCTTCAGTCAACCGCCGCTTGAACGACGGCATGGGTTTTCTGCCTTCGCTGATTTGATAGAAGATTTCACCATCGGTGACGGCGTTCATGTGGCGCACGTCAGTGAGGTCAGAGGGCGAAGGACTGTGCATTGCTGCTTCCGGGCCATCGCCCTTGCCGCGTTCGCCATGGCACTGCGCGCATTCATCCACATAAATCCGGTGAGCAGCCCTCAGAGTTGTCTCTGAGGGCGCCAATGGATTCTTCATCCTTTTGACTTCCTCAGGTACAACCCACGGTTTGTTGCTCTGGAAAGTCGTATAAACAACCGCAATACAAGTAAGGGCTAGAAGCAGACCGAAAAGGATTTTTCGCGTCTTGAGATTGAGCTGCGCGTCGGGAGACATAGGCACCAGGAAAATTCTCGCACATCGCGCAGGGCAACGAAAGGAAACCCGGCAACTGAGTTGCCGTGCCGCACTCCTATTTGGAACGGAAGATGAGCCAGATCAGCTCGGCGTTAAAGAAGAGGATAGCCGAGGCGACTATCCAGGCGACGACCTTGGTGAGCCGCGAATTGGTGAATTCGCCCATCTTGGAGCGGTCGCCCGTAAATTGAATCAGCGGAATCACCGCGAATGGCAACTGAAAACTGAGAATCACCTGGCTAAGAATAAGCAACGAAGTGACCTTATTTTCGCCCGCAAAACCAATCACCAGGGCCGCTGGAATAATCGCGATGGAGCGGGTGATGAGCCTCCGGAGCCAGGGCTTGAGGCGAATGTCGAGAAATCCTTCCATCACGATCTGTCCGGCCAGCGTGCCGGTCAGAGTGGAGTTCTGCCCGGACGCCAGCAGCGCGCAAGCGAATAGCGTGCTGGCAAGGCTGGCTCCCAGGACGGGGCTGAGCAGTTTGTAGGCATCGGCGATTTCGGCGACGTTGCGCAGCCCGCGGGTGTGGAAAGCGGCGGCGCCAAGAACCAGAATCGCGGCATTAATGAACAGCGCAAAGCCCAAGGCCAGCGTGGAATCGAAGATGGCGTAACGCACTGCTTCGCGACGATCACGTGCGGAAATACCGAACGCGCGCGTCTGCACGATGCTGGAGTGAAGATAAAGATTGTGCGGCATGACCGTCGCGCCAAGGATGCCGATAGCAATGTAAAGCATCTCGCGGTTGCGCAGAATTTCGGCGCGCGGAATGAAGCCGATGGCGGCTTCCCGCCAAAGAGGATGCGCGAAAAAGATTTCGTACGCGAAACAAGCGGCAATCGAAGCAATCAGCGTGACAACAAAGGCTTCGACCAGTCGAAAGCCCCGTCCCTGCAGTGCCAACACGATGAGAACGTCAAAAGCCGTGATCAGAACGCCGGCCAGCAAGGGTAGACCAAATAAGAGCTTCAGCGCGACCGCCGAGCCCAGAACTTCAGCGAGATCGCAAGCGGCGATGGCGATTTCGCAGACCACCCAGAGAAACACACCACTACGGCGGGAATAGTGTTCGCGGCATGCTTGAGCCAAATCACGCCCGGTAGCAATCCCCAGCTTTGCGGACAGCGCCTGCAAAAACATCGCCATCAGGTTGCTGATAAGGATGACGCTGAGAAGGGTGTATCCGAATTTCGAGCCGCCGCCAATGTCTGTGGCCCAATTTCCTGGATCCATGTAGCCAACGGCGACAAGGTACCCGGGGCCGGCAAAGGCCAGCATTTTGCGGAACCAGGTAGCGCCCGAAGAAAATGGAATAGTGCGATGCGATTCCGGCAAGGAAGGCAGCACAACTCGCGTATGTGTCGCCGACGGCGAGCGAAGGCCGTCGGATGTTTCGCCGGTGGCGGCTGGCTCCATTTCGAGTTGTGGCGGGACCGTGCGTGCCATGTCTGAAGTTAACTATGCTAAATAACAATGCTAAACTACACTTAATAAGATTGCTTGTCAATGGGACTTCATGTCCTATCCACCAACACGGTTGGCGGAGCTGCTGACACGCGCCGCCGATCATGCGAACCGCGGGTGCTTGTGGTAAGTTCGAGTCAGCCTTCCAGGAGAGAAACGAAATGGATCAAGAGCAGCCAGTGCAAGGCCAGGTGCAGATCAAAGCGGACGAGAAAGAGCTGCAGGGGCAATACAGCAACCTGGTGATGATTCACCACAATCTGGAAGAATTCACCATGAACTTTATCTATATTTTTCCGAACGGCGCGCAAGGAAAACTACTGAACAGCATGATCCTCAGCCCAGGACACGCGAAACGCATCTGGCGCGCCATGGGAGAGAATCTTGCGCGGTACGAAGCTCAGTTCGGCACTATTAAGGAATCTCCGGAGGGAAGCACCCCAGCGCCGAACGTCGGTTTTGTGCAGTAGAACTTACATTTTTTGCCCAAAGCATCGAGCGCAGAGGTTGCAGTTGTGCGCGGCCAGGTCACAGTGCAGGTCCTGCCGGACACGCCGACCAAGTCGAGCGTCCACGCGGAATGTGTCTCGTCTGCAACATCTCCAGGAATCGCGGTCTGTCGGATGGATATCGATAAACCACCGACTTC